>Ga0075616_103_pt1 | contig 43228 bp, 62 predicted proteins | sample RifGroA1_FD_68370 | JGI IMG/M metagenome (GOLD analysis project Ga0075616, IMG submission 68370) | Microgenomates (Levybacteria) bacterium GW2011_GWA1_37_16
GATGGATTCGCAGTCTTAACCGCGCGATCTACAGATAAAAATTTAAAGAAAATTCCTGTGATTGTTTTTTCAAGCCTTGGTCAGGAAAAAGATATAATTCAGGCCCAAAAACTCGGAGCCAACGGTTACATTAACAAAGGTATTTTTGATTTCAAAGTAATGGTTAATGCGATTAATCAGGTTATGAAAACGAGATCCTGAAATAAATTCAGGATGACACTAAACAAACTGCCCTATGCTTATTACAAATGAACAATTAAAATCTTTGATCCTCAAGAACGGCCTTATAGACGAAATTGGGTTTTCAAAAATTGAAGAAGAGGCAAAAAATGCAGGCTATACTATTTCAGAAACCTTAGTTGAGAAGGACATTATATCGGACGAAAACTTAGGAATCTTAATTTCTGATTTCCTGAAATACCCTTTTATAATTTTAGCAAAAATTACCATTTCTCCCGATGTCTTCAACATAATTCCTGAAAGAATGGCAAGACGCAAAAAAGTAATTCCTTTCGCAAAAGATGCAACAGGAGTTAAATTGGCAATGACAGACCCTTCAAATAAAGAGCTTATACAGATGATTTCCAAAAAAATTGGTTTGCCTGCAACAACTTATTTGGCAACAGAACAGGATATTTCCAATGCTCTTAAAATTTACAGAGAAGATCTGCAGGATACTTTCGATCAACTTATAAAAAGCAGTGAAATACCGATGTCTAAAATAGTTGATCTTCTGATTAACTATGCTTCTCAGGATAAAGCTTCAGATGTTCATATCGAACCGCAAGAAAAAGATTCATTAGTGCGTTTCAGGATAGACGGAATTTTACACGATGTACTTTCTCTACCAAAAAGTCTGCATGATCAGATAATTACAAGAATTAAGATTTTGTCTAGACTTCGAACAGACGAACATTTGAGTCCGCAGGATGGAAAAATGAGAGTAGCTTTGGAAGATGAGGAGATAGATATCCGCGTTTCCATATTGCCGGTAACAGAGGGGGAAAAAGCAGTCTTAAGACTTTTATCATCGAAGTTTAGGAAGTTTTCTTTGGTAGATTTGGGAATGAATGAAAAAGATTTAAAAAAAGTTACGACCGCATACGGCAAATCTTATGGTATGATTTTGTCCACCGGTCCAACAGGATCAGGAAAAACTACAAGTATTTATGCAATTGTAAAATTACTAAACACGCGTGAAAAAAACATTACAACCATTGAAGATCCGGCAGAATATAGAATAAAAGGAGTTAATCAAATAAATGTTAATACGAAAACAAATCTTACTTTTGCAAATGGATTGAGATCCATCTTGAGACAAGATCCTAATATTATTTTCGTCGGAGAAATCCGTGATTCTGAAACTGCCGGAATTGCAGTTAATGCATCTTTGACAGGACATTTAGTTTTATCAACTCTTCACACAAATGATGCGGCAACTGCGCTTCCCCGACTGATCGACATGAACGTTGAACCTTTTCTGGTTGCGTCAACTGTAAATGTAATAATTGCTCAAAGACTTGTCAGGAAAATTTGTGAGATATGTAGGAGTACAAGAACTATTACAAAAGAAGATCTGTTAAGAAATCTGCCCTCCGAAATCATCAATAATTATATTGGTGAAAAAACTACGATTACTATTTATCAAGGTAATGGTTGTAAAATTTGTAATGCGACAGGATATTTAGGAAGAATTGGAGTTTTTGAGGTTTTGGAAGTTACAAAAAATATACGTGATTTAATTACCAAAAGGAATGACGCTGATGTAATTTTACAAAAAGCAATTGAAGAAGGGATGACCACAATGTTGGATGATGGATTAGAAAAAGTTTTAAAAGGATTAACTACAATTGAAGAAGTATTGAGAGTTACAAAAATTCAGAACAAATAATTTAACCGGATCTATGATAAAAACAGAAAGTGTTACCTTGTCCAACAGCGATAAACTTAGCACGTTGAGAGATTTGGGAACCATGCTCTCGGCCGGTATTCCTCTTTTAGAATCAGTACAGGCATTGTTGGAAGATTCCCGTGGAAATCAAAAAAAATTTCTTGAAGTATTGAGAGACGATTTAACTCAAGGTAAACATGTCTATTTTACCTTCTCAAAATTTCCAAATGTTTTCACGAAAGTTGTTACCAGCATTGTTAAGGCCTCCGAAGAGGCAGGAACACTTGATGTTACGCTCAAAGATCTTAAAGAAAATTTAAAAAAAGACATTGAGTTTTCCGACAAGGTAAAATCTGCCTTGATCTACCCGTTATTCATAGTTGGCGTATTTTTCGCAGTATTACTTATGATTCTTATTGTTGTTGTTCCCAAAATTTCCAGTGTTTTTTCAAGAATGAATGTTGTCCTGCCGCTTCCCACAAAGATAATGATCTATATGTCCGAAGCGCTTCTTAATCAAACTATTCCTGTTGTTTTCGGCTTAGCGGTGTTTTCTTTCTTAGCACTCTTTCTTTATAAAAGACAAAAAAAGTTTTTATTAAATTTAATTGTTAAGCTTCCTGTTGTATCCATTTTGGCAAAAGACATAGACCTGACAAAATTTTCAAGAAATTTATACCTGCTCTTAAATGCCGGTATACCTATAACGAGTGCCTTAGAACTGACGGAAAATGTTGTTGCTAATCGTGAAGTTGAAATGGGAGTAAGACATGCAAAAGAAGCAGTAGCAGTTGGACATAAGCTTTCAGAGGGATTCAAGAATAATAGGAGAATTTTTCCAAGCATAATGATAAGAATTACAGAGGCTGGAGAACGCAGCGGTTCGTTGGATAAATCCATGTCGGAAATATCTGATTTTTTGGATTATCAAGTGTCAGCTAAATTGAAAACAGCAACTGCGCTTCTTGAGCCAATTATGCTGGTAGTAATTGGAGTACTGGTTGGGGGAATGATGTTGTCTATTATTGCTCCTATCTACGGACTAATTGGACAAGTGGGTGGTCGATAATGAGGACTCAACGCGGGTTTACATTGATTGAATTGATTGTTGTTACATCGATAATAGTAGTCCTATTAGGATTTATAACAATTAATTTGGTTAATTCACAACAGAAAGCTTCCTTAACTTCTACGGGGGAAATATTGCTTGCAGATTTAAAACAACAGCAACTAAAATCAATGATCGGAGATACGGAAGGAAGGGACTCTTCCGACACTTACGGAATTCATTTTGACTCCAATAAATATGTTCTTTTTCATGGCTTAATATATTCCCCTTTTGATCCCTCCAATTCCGTGATTAATCTGGAAGACAATATGCAATTTAACAATGCTGGTTTTGATATTATTTTTTCAAAACTGAGCGGAGAAATACCTGCCGTAACGACCATAGATCTGCAGGAGAACACCAATTCCAGCCTAAAGAGAATTCATTTAAATACTCTTGGGGTAATTACACAAGTAGAATCATTATGAAAAATTTCCAAAAAGGACAGTCTTTGGTGGAAATAATTATAGTAATGGGGCTTTCGATAATTATTCTACCGGCATTATTAACGGGTTTGATTAGTTCCCGTCAGGGAAAGGCTCAGCAATCCCAAAGAACGCAGGCAGTTTATTTATTGAATGAGACTGTGGATGCTGTTAGAAGCGTTAGGGAAAGAGGATGGGCAGGATTCGCGGTAAATGGTATTTTTCATACCGCAATCGCTTCTGGTTCTTGGATATTATCGCCTGGACTCGCAACTATTAATGGTTTGACACAAAGTGTAGTTGTGGAAGATGTAAATAGAGATTCAGGCGGAGCAATCACTTCATCAGGAGGAACATTGGATCCATCGAGCAAGAAAGTTGATATTTCAATTTCCTGGGAACAGCCTTATCTTTCAACAGTCAGCGCAACTTTATTTCTGACACGTTATTTAGAGAACAATTCCTTTACCCAAACAACGGCTGCGGATTTTGACGTTGGAACAAAATCCGGCACGATAGTCACAAATACTGCGGGTGGAGAAGTGACTTTGGGAGCCGGAGGATATGGTGATTGGTGCGCGCCAAATCTTTCCATTACTGCTTTAGATTTACCCAAAAGCGGCGCTGCAAACGCATTAACAGCTATCGAAGGAAAAGCTTTTGCGGGAACAGGAAATGATTCTTCGGGAGTATCTTTTGCAAATATAGCCATAACTAATACGAATCCTCCGACTGCCAATATTACAGGCACATTTGACGGTTATAAAACTAATGCGGTTTTTGGCGAAACGAACTATGCTTATATTGCTACCGATAATAACTCAAAAGAAGTTATAATTGTAGACCTTGCCACCAATCCCTACACAGAGGCAGGGTATTTTAACGCTCCCTTCAATGCAGACGGAAATGGAGTTTTTGTTGCAGGAAATACAGGGTTTATGACTACCGACCATTTTCTTTACTCCTTTAATTTGTCAAGCAGATCAGGCTCGAGACCCCAATTAGGTAGCGTTTTGGTTACCTTATTTGGTAATCTGCAAAAAGTATATATTGTAGGAAATTACGCATATATTGCTGTTGATGGGTTGGCAGCTAAAGAACTTTCAATTATTGACATAAGTAATCCTTCAAATATGTCTGAAGTAGGTTATGCAGATGTTAATAGCGCGGGCGGGAAAGAAGTGTATGTTAATTCCTCAGGAACCAGAGCGTATCTGGCAACAGGTGCAGATACGGGAAAAAGAGAATTTTTTGTTATAGATGTTTCCTCAAAGAATGGAAGCAGGCCGATTCTCGGAAGTTACGAAGCTCAGGGAATGAGTCCAAAAGGGGTAACTGTTGTTACAGGCAATAAGGCAATACTTGTTGGTACCAATGCGGAAGAATATCAGGTAATAGATGTTTCCAACGAGTCAGCTCCTGTAAGATGCGGAGGATTAAATATAGACTCAGGAGTAAATGGCATATCCTCTGTGCTGGAGCAGGATGGAGATGCATATTCTTATATTGTGACAGGAGATATTAGTGCTGAATTTAAAATAATTGAGGGAGGGCCCGGAGGACAGTATGCGTCAGCAGGAACTTTTATTTCGGGTCCTTTTGATGCCGGTTATCAGACCGCATTCAATAGATTTGATGTTTCTGTAAATAGGCCGAATGTTTCAGATATTCAGTTCCAGGTTGCGGTAGCCCCGGCAGTAGGAGGCAATTGTAGTGAGGTAATTTTCGATTTTGTCGGACCAGGGGCAACCTCTTCGGATTTTTTCACAACAAGCGTTACTTCCGGAATTCAATCATTCAGTTTTGTTATACCGCCAAGTCTTAATCCGGGCAGATGTTTTAAATATAAAGCATTTCTTTCCACAACAGATCCTTTATCGACTCCAATTTTTTATGATATGACAGGTAATTATTCCCCATAACGGAATGATTAATGATTAAGGATTAATGATTAAAAAGTTTTTTAATAATATAAAATTTGGCTCTCAGAAAGGGGTGTCTATGGTTGAGCTGGTTTTATATATGGCAATTTTGTCAGTTTTGCTTACGATATTAACTTCTGTTTTTGTTTCAGCGTTGGATGTTCAATCGGAGTCTCAAGCGACATCAAGTGTTGAGCAGGATGGTAATTATATTTTAGCCCGCTTGAGTTACGATATTCACAGGGCGCAAAGTATAAATATTCCTTCAGATAATGGTTTACCTGCCATTGATAATTTTCAAATAGTTATTGATGGCGTGAGTTATGCATATAGTGTGGATGGAAATAATAATTTGATTCTTGCCGATAACTCGGGACCAAATAATTTGAATAATTATGGTTCGAGTGTTTCAGGCTTGTCAATTCAGCGTTTGGGCAATGCGGGAGGAGTAGAGAATACTTTGAAAATTAATTTTACAGTTAAGTCCCGCACAAAAAGAATTTCGGGATATGAAACCAAAAATTTTCAGACCAATCTTTCTTTAAGAAGACAATAATATATGAAAAAATACGAATACCAAAATCCGAAATCCAAAACAAATTCAAATTGTAAAAATACAAAATTCAAAATAGTTTCGAATTTCGTGCTTCGAGCTTCGAATTTTCGTCAGGGAGGGCAGGCGCTTATTACATTATTATTCTTTGTGCTTATTTCATTGACAATTACCTCGGGAGCTATAATAATTATAATTGCCAATTCTATTTCCGCAGGTAAGCTTGAAGAAGGTAATTTGGCGTATTATGCGGCAGAAAGCGGAGTTGAGAATGCGTTATTGCGATTATTGCGAGATCCAAATTATCTTGGTGAAACTTTAGCGATTGGGAACGCGACAGCAATAATAACTGTAACGGGCGCTAATCCAAAAACAGTTGTATCAGTTGGACAAAACGGAGATTTTAAAAGGACTGTTCAGGCACAGGCGACTTACAATAATGGTTATTACACTTTTTCTAATTGGAATGAATTATAAATCCAGCACCTTTTGGTGTTAGGATTATCTTTAAATAATAAATTATGAGAAAGGTGCTGGATAAATTGTAAATAAATATGCTTTCTAAAAGTCATCCGATTATTTTATTTATAGACAGATTTGGTTTTAGCGTCTATCAAGATGCTCTAGCCAATATTCCGAAATTTAGCTTTACGCCGGATTTGGTTGCAAATTTGGATGTGATTAGCAAGGATCAATTCGTAAATCTTATTGGAACATTTATTCAGGTAAATAAAATGGTTCCCAGCAGTCTTGCGGTGATTTTGTCTGACAATGTAATCTACGTAAAAGATTTAGTGAGTCCTGCGCCAAAACTTACCTCAACTCAGGGTTTGGAAACAGATGCGGTTGATGATAAAGAGCATGAGGATGAAGTGCAGATTTTTTTGGAAAATGTTCCTTTTGAGGAAGTTCTCGCTAAAGTCATTAAGGTTGGTAATATAAATCGGGCTGTTGCCGTTAATAAAGATCTGGCGATGACAATAGCAGATACATTTTCGAGTAAGGGTTTTTCCGTCGAGGCGATAGCTCCTGGTTTTATGTATGGACAAAGTGCAAATTTTACAGCGGGACTAACTCCGGACAATGCTCGGATAGTTTTAGAAAATCCAGAAATTTTAAAATCAGGTAATTTATTGACCGATCAAGAAAAGATAATCCCTTCCCAAAATTTAGAAAGTGAATTTAAAAATCCAGCAGTCAGTGGGGTAAAAAAGCCGAAAGGCCTCAGACAATTTATTTTGATTGGCGTCTTTGTAACTTTGTTAGTTATTCTTGCAGTTGTTTATTTGAATCTAGGGGTTTCCCAAACGCCGCCGAAAAGTTCTAAAGCAAAAAGTGCAGCTACGAATGCAGTAAATACTTCGTCCGTTATTCCAACGCTAACTCAAACACCGGTTGCATCTGTACCCATAGATCCTCAAAATATAAAAATAAAAATCATCCAAAGCTCCCAATCGGATGAAAAAGTAACAAATCTTAAAAGCGGGCTATTGGGTATGGGGTTTACCGATATAATCAGCGAAGTTTCAGAGGTGTCGATTCCGGAAAAATCATCTGTTGTATTTTCTCAAAATGTTCCGGCGGATTTACGCAATAATGTAATTGCAGAGATTAAAAAAATATTGCCGGATATTTCTATTTTGGAGAACCAAGATGTTGATTTATCGGTCAGTATTCTAATAGGAAAATCCTAGAGTAAAAATGCCCCTTGACAAGGATTTTTCGGTATGATTATACTGATTATGTAGTAAAAACTGTCCATGAAGTTATTTAAAACTCTTAAAACACAAAAAGGTTTCACCTTAATCGAATTGCTCGTTGTCATCGGAATCCTCGCAGTTTTACTCGCAATCACTCTTATCGCCATTAACCCGGCCCGCCAATTCGCTCAAGCGAATAATACGAAAAGAAGAAGCGATGTCAACGCGATCTTGAATGCGGTCAATCAATTTATGGCAGATAACAAAGGTGTTTTGCCAGCAGGAATTACGGGTACGGTATCTTCAATTGCAGATGATGACGGTGCAGATCCAGCAGAGGCAGACATATGCACATCATTAGTTCCTCAATATATTGCAGCTCTTCCGGCTGATCCATTGACCAATAATGGAGTTGCGGTTACAGATTGCGCGACAGTTGGATATGCAACAGGATATACGATTGTACAGAATGCTCCGGACAATAGAATTACAGTTAACGCCCCTCAAGTTGAGCTTGGCGATTCAGTATCGGTAACCAGATAATCCTGCCTCTTTTCAGTAATGATTTTAGCATTTAGGTAATTTTGAATTTTCTTAAGTTGATTAAAGGTTGAAAAAAAGATATATATTATAAGTATTGATGTGAAGTTTTTTCACCACTTCGTTATTGTTTTTGTATCTATTTATTTTTTTGTTTTTATTGCAGATAACGTTTTTGCTGATACGACTAACTTTAATAGCGCATCCATTATAACAACAAGCGGATCCCCATCATATACAAATCTTTCTAATTGTTTATTGACAGATGGACAGACTTGCGATCGCGCACAATCTTCTTCTTATGCAAATCTATATTTTAGAAGCTTTGGTGATTTTGGAATTCCTGCAGGGTCAAGTATTGCTAATCTGCGCCTTAGGGTGACAGGGAAAGCAAATGTTGCCATTTATGCAGGTGTTTCTTCCGGGACATCCTATGGCAGCAATTGTCAGATTCCTTCAGATCTCTGGACTATGTTTAGCTTGAATAGTTCAAATATAGCAACATACAGCGTAACTACTGTTCTTTCCGGAGGGCTTGCATCTTGCTTTTCATTGTCCAATATTTCATCTAATAACTTTATATTCCGCATTAATTATTCTTCCGGACAAAGTTGGTCTGCAAATATAGATAATTTTGAAATTGCATTTGATTATACTGCTCCAGTTCCGGCACCAACCAATACGCCTACTCCATCCCCAACATTAATTCCCACTCCTACCCCCACTTCCTCCCCCACTCCTACCCCCACTTCCACCCCCACTCCTACCCCCACTATCACTCCAACCCCAACTCCAACCCCAACCCCCACTCCAACTCCGGCAATTACGTCTTCCGTTATTTCTCCAACCCCAACCCCTACGTTAGCGCCAACGATTACTGCCAAGCCAATATTCATTCCTACATTAATACCAACTCAAATACCAACTCAAAATCCTACTCCAATCCAAGATACAATTACCTCCGTCTTATCCAGTCAGGAGATTTCCTCCGTTAAATCCAGCTCCAGCAGTATAGATTATGAAATAAAAAAAGAAGCAGAAGGCGGATCAGGAGAAAGTTGTATTGGATATTCCGGCAATTTTCTAAGGCTTTTATTTTGCCTGCTGATGTCATTGGTTAAGTAAATAAGTTTCATTTTGGGTATTGACGGGGGATAAAAAATATTGTATATTAAAGTTTATCCTTAAAACTAAGTTTTAAGGCGAATTTATCTTAATATTATGGCTGATGCAAAAAAATACGTAAGAAATAAACCGCATGTAAATATTGGAACTATTGGTCATGTTGATCATGGTAAAACCACTTTAACCGCAGCAATTGCAACGGTTTTGTCAAAAACTAATCCAAATATCCATGCATACAAATATGAAGAGATTGACAATGCTCCGGAGGAAAAAGCACGCGGAGTCACCATTAATATATCCCACATTGAATATGAAACAAAGAATAGACATTATGCCCACATTGATGCTCCGGGTCATGCAGACTACATAAAAAATATGATTACCGGCGCGGCTCAAATGGACGGAGCTATTCTGGTAGTTTCTGCTCCTGACGGACCAATGCCTCAAACAAGAGAGCATATTCTTTTGGCTCGTCAAGTTGGCGTTCCGGCAATCGTAGTTTTTCTTAACAAGTGTGATATGGTACAGGATGCAGAGCTTTTGGATTTGGTCGAGATGGAAGTCAGAGAGCTTCTTACAAAATATCAATATCCGGGAAAAGATATTAAAATTATCAGAGGCTCAGCCTTAAAGGCTCTCGAAGGAGATGCTGAAGGAGAAAAACAGATTTTGGCTCTTATGGACGCTGTTGATAGTGAGATTCCTACTCCAAAAAGAGAAATTGATAAACCATTCCTAATGCCGGTTGAAGATGTTTTTTCAATTAAGGGACGCGGAACAGTTGTAACCGGAAGAATTGAAAGAGGTAAGGTAAAGATTAATGATCCGGTAGAAATCGTTGGAATTAAAGCCACAAAGGGAACTGTTGTAACAGGAGTAGAAATGTTCCACAAGCAATTGGAAGATGGGCAAGCAGGAGACAATGTCGGACTTTTGGTTCGGGGAATCGAGAAAGATGACGTTGAAAGAGGTCAGGTTCTTGCCAAACCGGGCTCAATTACTCCTCATACGGAGTTTGAGGCAGAAGGCTATATCTTGACCAAGGAAGAAGGCGGACGCCATACACCGTTTTTTACAGGATACAGACCGCAATTCTATATCAGAACTACAGATGTAACTGCAGAAGTAACTCTTCCAAAAGGCGTTGAAATGGTTATGCCCGGAGATCATACCAAGATGACAGTTAAATTGATTGTTCCGGTTGCAATGGAAGAAGGGCTTAAATTCGCAATTCGAGAAGGCGGCAAAACCGTCGGAGCCGGAGTCATTTCCAAAATCATCGCCTAATAATTTAGTTTTAATTTCCTGCCCTCAAATATATGTCACCAGAAGGAATGATTGTCCAAAAACTAAATCAAACTCCAGCTGATAAGGCGCTAAGGATTATGAATTTGGAAAATTCATTTGCCAGAATGAATGGATATGGCACTCAATACTTGCCTGGCATTGTGAAAGGAGAACTTGTGGCTTTCTTTTGCGGTAAGGTTTCAGAACAATCAATATTAAGTGGCGCAATGATGGGAAGACTTGAACAGACAGGGATAAAAATAATGAAAACGTTGTAGATCTACTTATTTAGCTTTAAATGCTTCTTGAATAATAATTCCGCATATAGTAAAATAGCTAAATGGCAAAAGGAAGAATAAGGGTACGTTTAAAAAGTTATGATGCCAGGGTAATCGATTCGTGCTGTCAACAAATTCTGGACACAGCGATACGAACCGGCGCCAAAGTCGTGGGTCCGATACCCCTCCCATCCAGAAGATCAGTTTACGCCATCAATAAATCTCCCTTTATCGACAAAGATGCCAAAGATCATTTCGAAATCAAGGTTCACAAAAGATTAATTGATATTATTTCCCCAACCGACAAGACAATTGACAGTTTAACCCACCTTGAACTTCCAGCGGGAGTAAATATAGAAATCCGCATGTAAACCAAACTCAAATCTCAAAGCGCAAAGCTCAAAACCACAACTCAAATCTCAAAATTATTTTACCTTCCATACTCTGTAGTATGGAGTGTTGCATTTGACAAACGTCTGCCTTTCTTGTTAACATTCCGTCATTATGAACATTGAGACAGACGGGAATCGATTGCCGCAATCTTCCGAGCCACGACTGGTGCGTTTGAGTCAGACACAAATAGGATTTAGGTATAGTTCATTATGTCTTGCTCAGGCGCTGAACACAGAGACCAATGAAGGAAAACCAATATATGCGTATGTACGAGTTTCAACTCCAGACCCAAATGAAATAACTATCTTTCAAGTAGACCTGGAAGGGAAAGTAGAACGTACAACTCATGTCAGCTATAGTATGGGAGAAAAAGAGATATACAATAGAGATGAAATTGGGCATGGAAGAATCCCTGAAGAAGAATTCAAGAAAATGTATTTAGCTATAGGCGGTAGATTCGATTCCAGTGTGGATATGCAGCATAAAATTGAAGAAATAATTTTACTTATTGAACCAAAAAATAAAACAGAACGAGTAAAGACTACAGTATTGGAACAAAGCGATATTGTTGACCAATTTAAGGAATATGGAGATTCTATGCGAATATTTAGGGAGAGTTCGAAGAACTAAGCCATAAGCTTATTTATTCAGGCGTATTGCATTTATTCCTCTCTTTGTATATAATTACCCTTGAAAGTCATGTTTAACCGATTGGAGGTAAATAAGGCTGCATAAATAGGAAGTTTAAGGGACAATCCCTGAAGCGACTGTGTGCTTTATGAATTCAATACTGGCAAAAAAAGTTGAACAAGGACAAAAATTCTTGGAAGATGGCAAACGCATTCCTGTTACTAAATTAAACGTAAATGGGAATATTGTTGTTGCAATCAAAACGCAAGCGCGGGATAAATATTCTGCAGTTCAGCTTGGATTTGATAAAAGAGCAAAATTAGCTCCAAAAAGCAATAAGTCCCCCTTTAGATTTTTAAGAGAAGTCAGAATGGCAGATGCGGAAATACTGCCTGCTGTCGGAGATGTAGTTAAAGCAAGTGATGTTTTCAAACCGGGTGATGTTGTAAATGTTACCGGAATATCCAAAGGAAAAGGTTATGCAGGCGGAGTTAAAAGATATCATTTTAAGGGTGGACCCCGAACGCACGGACAATCCGACCGCGAAAGAGCACCGGGCTCTATCGGATCAACCACTACTCCCGGAAGAGTTTATCGAGGGAAAAGGATGGCAGGACGAATGGGTCATGAGCAGGTTACAGTTAAGAACATAAGAATTGTATCGGTTGACGACAATTTCATTTTAGTTAAAGGTTTGGTTCCCGGCGGAAGAAATACTTTGTTAATGCTTAAGAAAGTAAAAGACGTTGATAATAAATTTATCCCTTTGTACGCGGATAAAGTTGAACCCGCCGTCGCTTCCGCCTTCGTTAAAACTACGGCGGACAAGAAAGCTTTGGCGGGCAAGGAAGAAAAGAAGGAAGTTAAAGTTAAAGTGAAGGAGGAAAATAAATAATGGCTGTTGCAAAATCAAAAGTCAAATCTCCCGCCTTCGCTAAAGCTTCCACCGACGCTAAAGCTGTGGCGGACAAGTCGGCGGGCAAGCAAAAATCAAAAACACGAACTAAAGTTCAAAAAACAATGAAGAAAACTGTTGTGAAAAAAGCTACGGCAAAAGCAAAAGTGGCAAAACTTGAGGCTTCCGCCAAAGGCGGATCAGCCTTGGGCCGAAAAATTGCTGTTTCAGCCTCTAAGAAACAGGTAAGCTTAAATGTTTCGGTTTTTGATACCAAAGGAAAAATTGCCGGAAAGATTGAGCTTCCTGCAGAAATATTTGGTGTTAAAATAAATAATCCTCTTATGTCCCAAGCTGTCCGTGTTTATTTGGCAAATCAAAGGCAAGGAACGTCTAAGACGAAAGACCGGGGAGAAGTCAGCAGAACAACCAAAAAAGTCTGGCAGCAAAAGGGAACAGGAAGAGCCAGGCATGGTTCAAGAAGAGCTCCTATTTTTGTCGGCGGAGGACGTGTTTTTGGTCCAACTCCCCGCGATTTATCCTTAAGCATCTCAAAGAAAATGAAAACCCTCGCGCTTTTTTCGGCGCTCTCCTCCAAACTCAAAGATAGTGAAATAAAAATCATCAAAGGTTTAGAAACAATTGCGCCTAAAACAAAATTAATGGCGCAAATTTTGGAAAATTTGGAAATAAAAAAAGCTTCAAGAGTTTTGCTGATAATGCCAAAGGCGGGAAAGGAATCAGAAAATGTTTATAGGGCGGCAAGAAACATTGAAGGAATAGAAATTCAAAGCGCAAATTCACTCAACGTATACAGAGTTTTGGATAGCACATTAATTCTTATGATGAAAGATTCCATAGATACTCTTAAAAAAACTTTTGTTAAGAATTAAAAAATTATGAATATAGGAGACGTTATTATTGCGCCGGTTATAACAGAAAAATCAATGAAAGATGCGGGACGCGGGAGATATACCTTTAAAGTTGCCAACGGAGCGAATAAGCCCTTGATCAAACAGGCTATTGAAAGTAAATTTAAAGTGAAAGTTTTGAAAATAATGGTAAGCCTTATTAAGGGGAAAACCGAGAGGCGCGGAATAAAGAGAGAGGAATTTGTAAAAACTGCCTGGAAAAAGGCGACAGTTCAGTTGGCTAAAGATCAAAAAATTGCGCTTTTTGATGTAGGAGGTCAGGAGGAAAAGAAATAACCCCGAAGGGGTGTTTTCAACATTATGAAACTCAAATTTATAAGAAAGAAAAATTCGGGACGGGATGTATCGGGGCAAGTTTCCGTCAGACATCAGGGCGGAGAGCATAAACGCTTTATGCGTGTTATTGATTTTAAGCGTAACAAACTTGGTATCGAAGGGAAAGTAAGTTCCATAGAGTACGACCCAAACAGAACTACCCAAATTGCCCTTATTCATTATGCTGATGGAGACAAAATGTATATCCTAAGCCCGCTTGGATTAAAAGTAGGAGATGTGGTAAAATCAGGTCCGCAGGCAGAGATTAAAATAGGGAATGCTCTTCCATTAAAAGCGCTTCCTCTTGGAACTGTTGTTCACAATGTTGAATTTATGCCGGGCCGTGGCGGACAAATGGGTAGGTCTGCCGGAACAGGGATTATCGTTCAGGCTAAAGAAGGGCAGGATATTGACCTGAAGCTTCCATCGGGAGAAATCAGAAGGGTTGATGGAGATTGTTTTGGAACAATCGGAACATTGGGGAATATTGATTGGAAAAACGAAGTAATTGGCAAAGCAGGCAGATCTAGGCACATGGGCATTAGGCCTACGGTTAGAGGAGTTGCTCAGGATCCCAGATCTCATCCTCATGGAGGAGGAGAAGGCAGAAGTACTGTTGGAAGAAAAACTCCCATGACGTATGCAGGGCGTCCTGCTGTTGGAAGAACCAGGAATAAGAAAAAATATTCAAATAAATATATATTGCAAAGGAGAAGGAAATAATCCTTCAGCAAGTTCAGGATAAATAAATATGGGAAGAAGTATAAAAAAAGGTCCATACATTGACCCAAAACTTTTGAAAAAAATAATGAAGCAGAAGCAAATGGGCGATAAATCTGCTATAAAAACGTGGGCAAGAGCCAGTCAGATTTCTCCTGAGTTTGTCGGTCATACAATAGCAGTTCATAACGGAAAAAACTTTATTACAGTATTTATTCTTGAGGGGATGGTCGGACACAGGCTTGGAGAATTTTCTCATACCCGCACATTCAGAAGTCATGGAAGAGTTGTGGCCCGAGAAATTAGTAAGACATAAAACCCTGAAAGGGTATTTTCAACATTATGGATATTATAGCAAGAGCAAGATCAATTAGAATATCGCCTCGCAAAGTAAGATTAGTTGCTGATGGCATACGAAATCTTCCTTTGGATAAAGCGCTTAATGTGCTCAATATGACTCAAAAAAGAGGAGCAAGCGTGCTAAATGCTGTATTTAAAAGCGCAATCGGAAATGCTGTTAATAATTCTAAAAAGAGCCTTGATTCGCTTAAAATAAAGGGAATTGAAGTGTGGGATGGACCGGCGATCAAAAAGTTTCATCCGTCAACCAGAGGAAGAGTGCATCCCTATAAAAAAAGAAGCAGTCACATCAAGATTATCTTAACGGATGATCATCCTTCGACAAGCTCAGGAGAAAAATTGATGAAAGGAGCGGAACGTGGGACAAAAAGTTAATCCGCAGATTCTAAGACTTGGAACAATTTATAATTGGAGCAGTCGTTGGTTTGACGATAAAAAATATAAAGATGTACTCTTGGAAGATTTTAATCTAAGAAAAGCTCTCATGGTTAAGTTGGGGGCAGCAGGAGTTTCCGAAATTGAGATAGAAAGATCGATTAACAGTTTAAGATTGATAATTAATGTTTCAAGACCGGGTATGGTAATTGGAAGGGCAGGAAGCGGCTTGGAAGAGATCAAAGATTACTTATATAAATTCCTAAAAATTAAAAAGAATTCTAAAACTGCTTCTAAAATAGATATCAGAATAGAGCCTATTAAGGAGCCAAATCTGGATGCATTCTTGGTTGCTAAGAATATTTCAGACCAATTGGTGAAACGCCTTCCCCATAGAAGAGTTTTGGCTCAAACAGTAGAAAGAGTGATGGGAGCAGGGGCGAAGGGAATAAGGATTATTATTTCGGGACGTGTCGGCGGAGCTGAAATTAACAGGAAAGAAAAGATGCAAAAAGGAACAGTTCCGTTGTCAACCATTAGAGAAAGAATAGCTTTCGCAAGCGTTCCGGCACTAACAAAAAAAGGCTACATTGGCGTAAAAGTTTGGATAAATAAAGGAGAGGGGAAATAATATGTTAGTTCCAAAAAGAGCAAAATACAGAAAACAGCAAAAAGGCCGAATAAGAGGAAAAGCTCACACAGGAGTTAAGGTTTCCTTTGGTGAGTTCGGTCTCCTAACGGAAGACAGAGGATTAATAACAAGCAGGCAAATAGAGGCGGCAAGACGTGCGATAACTCATTATACCCAAAGAGGGGGAAGACTTTGGATAAGAATTTTTCCCCATAAACCAATTACAAAAAAGCCTGCAGAAACACGTATGGGCGGAGGCAAAGGAGATGTGTACGAGTTCGTTGCTCCGGTTAAGCCGGGAAGAATGCTTTTTGAGATGGGTGGAGTTGCGAAAGATGTCGCATTTTCCGCACTAAGGCTTGCATCATATAAGCTAAATGTGAAAACAAGAATTGTGGTAAAGTCTGAATATAATATTTAATTAAATATAGAATATGAAATCAAAAGAAAAAAAAGAATTACATGCAAAAAGCATAAAAGAATTAAGCAAGCTGGTCGTAGAAACAAAAGATGCGCTTGCCGGAATGAAATTAGATAAAACACAAAATAAAATTAAGAATACAAGCATTCTTTCTATTAAAAGAAAAGAGATAGCACAAATGCTCACAATTATAAGATTGAAAGAATTAGCGGAAATTCAGGAGGCTAAAAATGAAAAAACAAACAAATAATATTAAAAAAACACTTGATGGGGTTATTGTTTCGGTTAAAATGAAAAAAACGGCAGTAGTTAGGATCACGAGGAAATTTCCCCATCCGTTATACAAAAAACTTATCAAAAGAGACGGTAATTTTAATGTAGATGTCGGGACTTTTACGCCTATTGTTGGTGACAGGGTAAAAATTGTAGAAACAAAACCGATATCAAAAACCAAGCATTTTAAAATAGCGGAGGTAATTAAAGATGGTTCAGCATAGAACAATATTAAAAGTTGCGGATAATAGCGGGGCAAAGGCTCTCATGGTGATTCATATTTTCGGAGGATCTCAGAGGAGATATGGATATGTAGGAGATGTCTTAAATTGCGTAGTTCAAGGAGCAAGCCCTATCGGAACGGTCAAAGACAGCCAGATTGTAAAAGTTCTTCTGGTTAGAACCAGAAAAGAAAAAAGAAGACCGGACGGATCCTTCATTAGATTTTCCGATAATGCGGGAGTTGTGATAGATACGGCTCAGGACAAAAATCCGATAGGAACAAGGATATTTGGTCCGATCGCCCGGGAAGTAAAAGATAAAGGTTTCTCAAAAATTGCAAGTATGGCAGTAGAGGTTATTTAACCCTGAAAGGGTGTTTTCAACATATGAAATTAAAAAAAGGTGATTTAGTCAAAATAGTTTCGGGAAAAGATAAGGGCAGAGAGGCTAAGATAGAAAAAGTTTTACCTCAAATTGAAAAGGTTTTGGTAGCAGGAGTTAATCAGTACAAAAGACATCTTAAGGCAAGAGCTCAAGGTCAAAGTTCTGAAATAGTTACAATTACAAAGCCTTTGGCGGCATCAAATGTTGCCCTTATTTGCCCGCATTGCAAATTGCAAACTCGTATTGGATTTAGAATAGAAAAAAATGGTAAAATCAGAGTTTGCAGAAAATGTGACAAGAAAATATAGATATGAATAGTTTACAAGCTAGATTCAATAAGGAAATTGCCAAAACATTACAAAAAGAATTAGATCTTAAAAATGTTATGGCTGTGCCGTCACTATCGAAAATAGTAGTTAATATGGGAGTTAAAGACGCTATAACGGACAAAAAAAACATAGAAAAAGCGGCCGTAATCTTGAGCCAGGTTACAGGACAAAAACCCAAATGGGCCAGTGCTAAAAAATCAATTTCCGCTTTCAAATTAAGAGAAGGAGACAAGATTGGTCTTGTTGTAACATTGAGGGGTCGTAAAATGTATGACTTTTTTGAAAGGCTGATTAGCATTGTAATGCCAAGATTTAGAGATTTTCACGGTGTGAAAAAAACAAGTTTTGACGGAAATGGCAATTACACTTTGGGTTTTACCGAAAGTACGGTTTTTCCTGAAATAGACCCGGGAAAAGTTGATAAAATACAGGGGTTTGAAGTAAGTATTGTTACGTCTGCAGCTAATGACAAAAGTGGTTTTGCATTGCTAAAAGCATTGGGAATGCCGTTTGTTAAATAATTCTATGGCTAAAAAATCTAATATAATTAAAGCGCACAGTAAACCAAAGTTTAAAGCAAGACAGAAAAATACATGTAATATATGTGGCAGGTCAAGAGCTTACATAAGACGTTTTGGTTTGTGCAGATTATGTTTCAGAGAGCTTGCTTTGAAAGGACAATTGCCGGGAGTAGTTAAATCAAGTTGGTAATTCTGCAAAGCAGAATAATATTATGAATCATAGAGTTTCAGATTTAATCATAAGAATTAAAAATGCAATAAGAGCGAATAGACGCGAAGTTGTTTTTAACAATTTAAAAATTAATAAAGCAATTTGCAAAGTTTTGGTAACTGAGGGATTTTTGGAAGGCTTTAAAATCGATATAAAAGATAATAAGAAAATTATAATTGCAAAAATTAAGTATGAAAAAAGAATTCCTAATTTTACAGATGTATTGGTAGTTTCTAAGCCATCTTTGCGTAAATATGCAAGGGCTTGCGGAATTCTTGGAATTCAAATGAAAGGCAAGCATACGATAATACTATCAACAAATAAAGGAATAATGACGGGCCGTGAGGCAATTAAAAGAAATATGGGAGGAGAAATTCTTTTTAGAATTTGGTAAATTTATGTCTAAACTTGCAAAAAAACCAGTTAACATTACAGAAGGCGTCAATGTTGCTTTTGATAGGGATATTGTTAAAGTGAATGGTCCCAAAGGAAATCTTTCATTTAGAATTCCTAAGGGTGTTGATGTAAAGTCCGTAGAGGGACGATTGCATGTTTCCTTAAAAGTCCCCACTTCTCCCGCCAAAGGCGGGATTCGAGGGGCAAGTAAAAATAATGAGAATCTGAAGCCATCTTTGGGCTTGACGAGGGCAATGGTTTCCAACATGGTTACAGGCGTATCTCACGGATTTGAAAAGCACCTTGAATTATCAGGCGTTGGGTATAGAGCTCAAGTTACAGGTCGGGATATTGCTATTTCTGTTGGTTTTTCTCATCCTGTAATAATTACGGCAGATTTGGGATTAAACATTGCAGTTAAGGAGAATATCATAACAGTTTCCGGAGCAGACAAAGATTTGGTCGGGAATATGGCAGCTAAAATAAGATCAATAAGACCGCCGGAGCCATATAAGGGAAAAGGAATAAAGTATGTTCAGGAAAAAATAAGAAGAAAAGCCGGGAAAGCAGCAAAAGCATTGGGAGTTAAATAATCCTTCGGCAATGCTCAGGATAATAATATGAATAAAATAGAAAGGAAAATAAAGAGACAAATTAGAACGAGGTCTAAAATTAAAGGAACAGGAATTAGACCAAGATTATCTGTGTATAAATCCAATCGTTTTATGTATGCGCAATTGATAAATGATGAAGAGAGAAAGACAATCATCGGGGTTTCTGAAAAACATCTCAAAGAAGTGATTAGCGGTAAAATCGCAAAAGCACGAGCTCTCGGGATTTTATTGGCAAAAAAAGCAATTGATAAGAAATTTAAGAAAGTAGTATTTGACAGAGGAAGTTATTCGTATCACGGAAGAGTTGGTGGGGTTGCTGCTGGCGCACGGGAAGGAGGATTGGAATTCTAATGAGAGATTCAAGATTCTACAAAGATAGACCGACTGATGGCTTTGAGGAGAAGATAGTCCAAGTTAACAGGGTTTCAAAAAAAACAAAGGGCGGAAACAAAATAGGATTTTCAGTCTTGACAGTTGTAGGAGATAAAAAAGGGAAAGTGGGAGTTGGGCTTGGCAAAGGTCCTGACATATCGGGAGCTATAAGAAAAGGAGTTTTGCTTGGCAAAAAACACGTTATAGATATTCCGATTATTAATGGTACCATTCCTTTTGAATTTACGATAAAATTAGGCGCAGCAAAAGTAATGTTAAAACCTGCCCCGCGCGGATCAGGAGTTATAGCTGGGGGGGCAGTTAGAAGCGTTGTTTCTCTGGCGGGAATAGAAAATATTTCATCAAAGGTTTTAGGAACAAAGAATCAGGCAAGTAATGTTTATGCAGCAATTGAGGCGTTGAAACGCTTGACTGAAAGATATCATAAGAATAACAGAATAAGATCTAAGAAATAACTATGAAACTTTCATCTTTGTCGAAAATTACAAAAAAAACTCAGAAAAGATTGGGTCAAGGACATGGATCAGGTCGGGGAAAGACAGCCGGACGCGGAACTAAAGGACAAAATGCTAAGGGCGACAGATCTCTTTCTTTTGAGGGTGGAGCACTAACTTTGATCAAAAGACTTCCTTTCATGAGGGGAAAAGGAAAAAATAAGTCTTTTAAAAGCCAACCGGTAACGGTAAATGTTGGCCTTCTTAATTCACTTAAAAAAGGATCTGTTGTAGATGTAAAATCTCTTATTGAGAATAAAATAGTTAATCCGGATGCTCGAAAATATGGGGTTAAAATTTTAGGAGATGGGAAGCTTGATATTTCCCTGACAGTAAAATTGCCAGCATCAAGAGGGGCTTTAAAAAAGATTGAACAGGCCGGAGGCATAATTGTAGTATAACTTGTCCCTGTATGAACAATATCTTTGGGATTTTTAGTAAGAGTATAAAAACGCCGGATGTAAGGAGAAAGCTTTTATTTACGGCTGCTATTTTCATAGTATTTAGAATTTTTGCCCACATACCTGTTGCAGGTGTAGATCTGGGCGCATTAAAAACCCTTTTTTCGCAGAATCAATTCTTAGGACTTCTGGATATTTTTTCCGGAGGAACACTTGCTAACTTTTCCGTAATGGCGTTAGGACTTAATCCCTACATTAATGCCTCGATTATTTTACAGCTTTTGACAATGGTTTTCCCAAAATTGGAAGCTTTATCTAAAGAAGGAGAGTCAGGCAGACAGAAAATAAATCAATATACGAGAATGTTAACTGTTCCCTTGGCAGTTCTTCAGTCGATTGGCATGTATGCGCTCTTACGCAGTCAAGCAATTATTTCCACATTGAATACAATTGACATTCTTTCTTTTGTCGCGACGATGACTGCGGGAACAATGCTTTTAGTCTGGTTAGGAGAATTAATATCTGAAAGGGGAGTCGGCAATGGAATATCTCTCCTGATATTCGCCGGTATCGTCGGAAGAATTCCGGTTACTTTTGGGCAGACAATCTCAACTGCGAATGCAAACAATTTCTTTAACTTAATAACCTTTCTGGTAATGGGAATTTTGGTAATAGCGTCAATAATTTTTATCAATGAAGGCACCCGAAAAATAACTGTTTATTATGCAAAAAGAGTTAGAGGAAATAAGATGTATGGAGGTCAATCTACCCATCTGCCTCTTCGTGTTAATCAGGCGGGAGTAATACCAATAATCTTCGCTGTTTCCCTTGTTCTATTGCCTTCAATAGTTGCAAATTATTTAACAGCTTCCCCAAGCAAACTTCTAAGCGGTATAGCAACAACGGTTACCGGATTATTTGATCCATCGGGACCATTTTATAATGGTCTTTATTTTTTGTTAGTTGTAGGTTTTACATATTTTTATACGGCTGTAATTTTCAATCCCAAAAAAATCGCAGAGGAAATCCAGAAGTATGGCGGATTTATTCCTGGTATTAGGCCGGGAACTCCAACAGCAAGCTACTTAAATTATGTATTAACCCGTATAACATTAGCCGGCGCAATTTTCTTAGGTATTATCGCAATTTTTCCAACCATCGCTAAGGCTTTTACGAATGTCCAAACGCTCTTATTAGGGGGAACGGGAATTTTAATCGTTGTTTCGGTAGTTTTAGAAACCATTAAAGCAATTGAAGCGCAATTGGTAATGAGAAACTACGAAGGATATAATAAGAAGTAATATGAAAATAATTTTGATTGGAATACAGGGATCAGGAAAATCAACGCAAGGCAATCTTTTGAGGGATAAGTTGAATACCCCCTATCTTTCCACAGGACATATTTTTAGAGAAATGGCCAAGGAAAAAGCCCCACTAGGCCGCTACATAAAAGAAATTATGAATGCAGGCTTTCTCATTCCTGACGAGAAAACGGTTGAAATAGTCAGCGAGTATCTAAAAAAACCTGAATATGAAAGGGGATATATTTTAGATGGTTTTCCAAGAACAATAGAGCAGGTAAAGAAGTTTGAAAATGGAGTTGACAAAGTTGTTTATCTTGAGGTGTCGGATAAAGAGGCATTGTGGAGACTTTCCTACAGGAACGGTGAAGATAGCGAAACACGTCAAGATGAAACGTTAACAGCAATCCGAAAAAGAATTGAGCTTTTCCATCGGCTTACAGAACCGGTTTTAGATTTTTATAAGAAAAAAGGAATTTTAGTTGAAATAAACGGGGAGAAAGCAATCGAAGATATTCACAAGGAAATTTTGGAAAAAATAAAATAGTTTATCCTCTTAATTTTAAAAAATGATCATTGTTTTTATTGGCCCGCCGTATGCAGGCAAGGATACTCAAGGAAAATTACTAAGTCAACAGTTTGGGAATATGCCCATTTTTAGCATGGGTCATTTAATCCGTGAGGCACGAGAAAGCGGCAACAAAACTTTTATAAAAGCTTACGATAATTATTCTTTGAAAGGACTTCATCTTCCGACAGCAATAAAATTTCCCTTACTTAAAGACAAAATGGATCAAGCGAAGACTGAATTTATTTTAGATAATTTTCCAGCAACAAAAGGTGATCTTGAAATGCTTAACGATTATCTATCCAAGACAAATAAAAAAATTAATAAAGTAATATATCTGTATATATCAGAGGAGGAAATGATGAGGCGTTTTAAGAATGCATTCCGTGGCAGAAAAGATGATGACCCGGATATTGTTGCTGCAAGAAGGGAAATTCAGGGTCAGGATAGAATTCCGGTTCTTGAATTTTATAAAAATCAAAATCTCCTCGCGGAAATAAATGGTGAGGGAGATATAGATGTAATCTATAAAAAAATCTTAGGTCAACTATAGGAAAGCAATTAATGTGATTGATTTAAAAACAAAACAAGAAATTGAAATAATGAAGACAGGTGGTAAAATTCTGGCAGATGTTTTGTTTGAGGTTTTGAAAAATATTAAGATTGGAGTGTCGGAAATAGAGTTAGATCAATTGGCAGAAAAGTTAATTTTGGAAAAAGGAGGAGAGCCGGGATTTAAAAAAGTAGAAGGATATAAACATGCCATTTGTATTTCTACGAATGATGTTGTTGTGCATGGGATTCCGACAAATTATAAATTAAAAGAAGGCGATGTGGTTGGGATAGATTGCGGAGTATATTACAAAGGATTTCACACGGATATGGCGCAGACGGTAAGGATTAAGGATAAAGGATTAAGGATTAAAGAAGACGAGATTGATGAATTTTTGAAAATTGGAGAAAAGGCGATGTGGGAGGGAATAAAAGCTGCGAAAGCCGGACAAAGAGTGGGGGACATTTCAAAGGCAATTCAAGGTATTGTGGAAGGACAAGGATATTCAGTTGTGAAAAGTCTTGTGGGGCATGGAGTGGGTCGGGAGCTTCATGAGGATCCCGAAGTCCCGGGGTTTCTGGATGGTTCTATCCTGGAAACAGCACTTTTAGAAGAAGGCATGACAATAGCAATTGAGGTAATCTACAATATGGGCAAAAGTGACGTTATATATTCAGGAGGCGATGGATGGACTATCAAAAGTAAAGACGGCAGCCTATCAGGGCTTTTTGAGAGGTCAATCGCGATAAACAATGGGGAGAGCTTAATATTGACGAAATAGCATTTGCTCTTTGCAGGCTGTTTTGATATAATAATAACTCAAAAGTCAAAGGCTTTTGAGTTTTTTTATGGCTCATCAGGGATCGTTTGAGATAGAGGGAGTAGTTAAGGAATCTTTGCCCAACACCCTTTTTAGAGTAGAATTGACAAATGGAGCTTTAATTCTTTGTCATTTGTCAGGTAAGATGAGGATGAATTTTATTAAAATATTGCCTGGTGACAAAGTCAGAGTAGAAATGACTCCTTATGATAAGGAAAAAGGTAGAATAGTTTACAGATACAAATAAAAGATTATGAAGGTTCAGGCGAGCGTTAAAAAAAGATGCGTTAAGTGTAAGATAATCAGACGCGCAGGTGTTGTCAGGGTTGTTTGTGAAATTCCTAAGCATAAGCAGAGACAAGGCTAGAATCGGTTATCAGTTTTCGGTTTTCTGTTTTCGGATCCAAGTTTATCGGTTAATCAGTCTTTCAGATCTGACAATCTGAAAACTGACATACAGAAATCTGATAACTGACAACTGAAAACGGACAACTGAAATATTATGAGAATTGCAGGATATAACTTACAAGACGTTAAGAGAGTTGATGTTGCTTTAACTTATATTTATGGAATCGGACGAAAAAATGTCGTGGATATTCTTAAAAAAGCAGAAGTAGACAGTAGTAAAAGAGTAAATTCTTTGTCTGAAGATGAGCAAAAAAGAATTCAGAAAGCATTAGAAGGATATAAATTGGAAGGAGATTTGAGGGCTGAAGTGCATGGAGACATAAAAAGATTAAAAGAAATCGGTTCTTACAGGGGGTCACGGCACAGTAAGAATTTGCCGGTTCGTGGTCAGCGCACAAGATCAAATGCCAGAACAAAAAGAGGAAAGAGAGTTACGATTGGAGCTATCAAGAAAGAAGAATCAGCAAAAACAGAGACAAAAGAAACAAAAAAAGAAACTAAATAATCTATGGCAGAAAAAAAGCAAGATTCACAAGTTGAGGTAAAAAAAGTGTCCACTAAAGGCGGATTGTCCTCGGGACGAAAAAAAGCGAATGTAATTGTAACAAGTACTGGCCGTGCATATATAACCTCTACTTTTAACAATACTCTTATAACAATAACGAATGACAAGGGAGATGTGATTGGATGGAGTTCATCTGGATCAGTGGGTTTTAAGGGTACAAGAAAATCTACTCCTTTTGCAGCAAGTAGCGCAATGGAGACTGTTGTAAAAAAAGCAGTTGGAAAAGGACTCAAGACAGTTGAAGTGTATGTTAAGGGTCCCGGAGCAGGCAGAGATTCAGCTTTGAGAGCAATTAAGAGTGCCGGATTGTCAATTTCTCTAATAGCAGATATCACACCTGTTCCGCATAATGGACCGAGAGCAAAAAAGAAAAGAAGGATTTAAAATATGGCAAGATATACCGGACCAAAACATAAGATAGCTAGAAAAGAAGGCGTAAATATTTTTGAAAAAGAATCTGCAAGCTTGCAGAGGCGTTTGAATGTTCCTCCTGGCGGAGTTCATGGCAGAAAAATGAAAAGAAGACTCTCTGAGTACGGACAGCAATTGCGGGAAAAACAGAAAGCAAAAGCTATATATGGTCTTTTGGAAAAACAGTTCGGTAATTTAGTTAAAATGTTGACACGCAAAAAAGGTGAAACCGGAGAACTGCTAATATCCCTTTTAGAAACAAGACTTGATAATATAATTTTCCGTTTGGGATTTGCTAAAACTAGAGCGCAGGCTCGTCAAATGGTTGGGCATGGACAGGTTCTTGTGAATAACAAAAAATTAAATATCCCTTCTTATCAGGTAAGACTGGACGATGTTGTTTCCTTGACTCCGAAAGCGCAAAAAAACGTGCAAGTGTTAAGCCTTATGGAAGATAAAGATAAAGTTATAATTCCTTTCCTGAAAAGACAAGGGCTATTGGGAAAGCTGACTAGAATGCCCAAAAAAGACGATGTGCAGGTTCCGTTCGACTTGCAATTGATTATTGAATATTATTCCAGATAGTGATAGAATAACGTTTATGGTTAATCCAGTATTTAGGGTGAAGGAAGAAAAGATCGCTGAAAATCACAGCGAATTTACAATAGAGCCTTTGGAGCCGGGATACGGTCATACCTTAGGCAATGCTCTGAGAAGAACTCTTCTTACGTCTATTCCCGGCGCAGCTGTAACATCAATAAAAATAACTGGGGTAAAACATAAATTTTCAACAATCCCAGGAGTGAAAGAGAATGTAGTTGATCTTTTGCTAAATATAAAAGGTTTGAATTTCCGCTTACTTGATAGTTCGGAAAAAGGTAAGGCATCGTTATCTATTAAAGGGTCAAAAGAAATAACAGGCGCAGATTTTGATCTTCCTGAAAATATAGAAATTGTTAACAAAGATCATTATGTGGCATCTATTAACGATAAGAAAGCTAAACTTGAAATGGAACTGACAATTGAGCAGGGATTTGGATATTCATCTGCGGAAGAAAGACGAAGCACAACGCTGGGATTGATTCCGACGGATGCAGTATTCACCCCTGTTAAAAGAGTGAGCTATGATGTTTCAGCTACCCGAGTAGGGAGACAGACAGATTTAGATAAATTGATATTAAGTGTTTGGACAAATGGAATTGTTAGTCCAAAAGACGTGCTCGTTGAAGCATCTAAAATTTTGACAGCGTATTTCCTGCAAGTATATGAGCCAAAACCTGTGACTTCTCCGGAGTCAATTAGTGCAAAATTATCGATTGCAGATAATGTTTCCAAATTGACTATCGATGAGTTAGACCTGCCAACTAGAATTTACAATAGTCTTAGAAACGGTGGGATTGAAACATTAGGTCAACTTTTGGCTACAACAAAAAAAGATCTTATATCAATGCGCAACATGGGAAATAAATCTATAATGATTGTCGAAGAAAAACTTAAAGAAAAAAGCGTTTCTTTAGCAGTATAGAAGATAGACAATAGAAGATAGAGATTTGAAGATTGAAGATAGAGGGTAGAGAGAACTGTTTTCTATCTTCCAACTTCTACCTTCAAAAAACCAACTTCAATTTTCTATTTTCTACAGGCAAACAATATGAGAAAGAATGTTTTTGGAAGACAATTTAGCAGGGATACGAATCAAAGAAAGTCACTTTTTAAAAGTTTGCTTAGCTCTTTGATTCTTCAGGAGAGTATTGAGACAACTTTGGAAAAAGCAAAGGCAATTAAGGCTGATGCTGACAAAATTATCAATCTAGCGAAAAGAGGAAACGAAAAACTTGCGACACAACATTTACAAAAACGTCTTGGAATAGAAGCGTTGAGTAAGGTCATAAAAGATTTAGCGCCAAGGCTTAAAGATCGAACCGGCGGATACACAAGAATTATAAAATTGGGCAGAAGATTTTCAGACAATGCCGCGATGGTAATGATGGAATGGGTGGTAAAGCCGGAAATTAATCCTTCGGCAAGCTCAGGAGAAAAATTAATAATTAAAAATGATGTTAAAGAATTGCCCGTCGGTAAAATAGAGAAAAAACAAGGAATAAAGAAAGAATCTAAAAGAAAGGCTGCAGAGAAATGAATCAGCAAATGACAAAATCAACTAAATTATCAGACATAAAACGCTCATGGCATTTGTTTGATGTCAAAGAAAAAACTCTTGGAAGAGCTGCAAGCGAAATCGCAACAACATTGATGGGCAAATCAAAACCGTATTTTGTCAGCAATTTGGATTGCGGAGATTATGTTGTTGTCATTAATGCGGCTAGCATCAAAGTATCAGGCAATAAGGAATTACAAAAAAAATATTCCCGTTTTTCGGGTTATCCGGGTGGATACAGAGAGGAAACCCTTATGGAACTCCGACAAAGAAATCCGGCAGACATAATCAGATTTGCAGTTTTGGGAATGCTGCCGCAGAATAAATTACAGGATAGAATGTTAACAAGGCTATTTATCTTTAAAAGCGCAGAACATCCCTACGAAGACAAGTTCAAAGTTAAAAGTGAAAAGTTAAAAGTTTAAGATCATTATGGATAAAGTTGAAGAAAAAAAATATATTTTCGCGATTGGCAGACGTAAATCTTCGACAGCGGAAGTACGTCTTTATAGAAAAGATACAGTTTGGGGAGGAGCAACGATTAAAAAAGGAGAATGTGTCGTTAATGGTAAGCCGGCGTTGGAATACTTTGGCAAAAGTTTTGAAAAAACCTACAAGCAGCCTTTTCAGATTACAGGTACGGAGAATAAGTTTGCCGTATCGATTAAAGTCAGCGGTGGAGGCAAGATGGGCCAGCTTGATGCCGCAGTTTTAGCAATTGCAAGAGCTTTAGATAAGATTGACCGAGAAAAATTCCACGCTACTCTTAAGAAAAAAGGAATGCTGACACGCGATCCAAGAGTTAGGGAAAGAAGGAAAGTCGGCATGGGCGGAAAATCAAGGCGGCGCAAACAAAGTCCTAAGAGATAATGTTGCCGAAGTCCCTCTTAATCGCTCCGTGAGCCGTATTCGAATAGAATTGAAAAGGCGAACGGTAAGATTTGTGGGACACGGCGAAGAAAGCAGTCTCCAAAGAGGTAAAATATACACATGAATTTGCTCTTTATCCTATAGTTTGACATTCTTGATGTTATTTGTTAAGCTATTTTCTTATGAATTCGGAACAAGAGCACAGAACAAAAATTCAAGAATATTACACTATAGCACAGCCTTATTACAGGTTTATGTGGCATGGGAAATCATTGGGGCTTCATTATGGGCTTTGGACAGAAAACGTAACAAGCAGAACAAGTGCCATTATCAAAGAGAACGAAATTATGGCGGATCTTGCCGGGATAAAAGAAAATGACTTAGTGCTTGATGCTGGTTGCGGAATTGGTGGTAGCGGGATTTGGCTGGCTGAAAAAAGAAAAGCTAATACTGTAGGCTTAAATATTGTAGATAGACAATTAACCAGAGGAAGGCATTTAGCTGAAAAGGAAAAACTTGGGCAAAAAGTAGATTTACTAAAGGGAGATTATCAGAGGCTTCCTTTTAAGGATAATATGTTTGATGTTTTTTGGTCTTTGGAAAGTATTGAACACGCAACCAATCTTGAGGATTTCATGAAAGAGGCATTTAGAGTGCTTAAACCGGGAGGAAAAATAATAATAGCAGCAACATTTTTGGGAGATAAAAAAGACATATCTCCGGAAGAAAAAAGACAAATAGATGTAGGTCAATCTGTAGCAGGTTGCTTTAATGATTTCCGTACCGCGGAAGCAAACGTCGAAATTATGAAAGAAGCCGGATTTGTTAATTTACAAAACCTTGATAGAACAGAATGGGTTATGAAATCATCAGGGCAAATGACGAAAATGTGCAGAATGGGGTTGCCCGTAGCAAGGGTCTTATCAGCCTTACACGCAGTTTCTCCTATTCTTGTTTTAAATAATCAGTGGGGAACTTATCAGGAAGGATTGTTTAAGTCGGGAGCCACTTCTTACAATATTTTATTAGCAGTCAAGCCTTGAAATTGTTCATTCTTTTCCAATAATTTCGCCTCCTGTTCACACCAGACGGAATATTTTCCCGGATTATTATTTATTTCTTTTAAAAAATTTTCCCATTTTATCCACCTAATATTTTCTACCTCTTCTTTGTTCGGGATGGGATTTTTTTCTGTAAAACTAATAAAAACAGGGCAGATTTCGTTTTCAACAATTCCTTTCATCTCCGCTTTGTAGGAAAAATTAGGTAATATTTCATGGACTTCATCTAATTTAATGCCTAATTCGAACTCAGCTCTTCTTTTTACAGCATCAATATTTGTTTCGTTTAACATAGGATGCCCGCAGCAGGAATTGGACCAGATTAAAGGCCATGTTTTTTTCAGATGACTTCTTTGTTGAAGCAGCAGTTTTCCTTTAGAATTAAAGAGGAAGAGAGAAAAGCCACGGTGAAGAGGCGTATTAGCATTGTGAGTTGCAAGTTTTGGCGCAGTTCCCAAAACCTTATTTTGATTATTAACTAAGACAACGTAATCATTATCATTCATATTTTATTTTCTCCAAAATGCGATTAAAAAACTAATTAAAAGGTAGATCAATAATGCTTGCCAAAAAAGAATTGAGATGAGAACGCTACTTAGGAAAATTGCAATTCCGGTCCGGCTTAATCCATAAAAATCAAGCAAAAAAGCCCCTATTCTTCCGAATACGAAAAAGCTAGTCAAGCCGATAATTGGGGAGAAAATTACCGGAAGAAGTACGGGACGCCTAGCAACAAGTCTTGCTGCCATAAGCGGGTGAAAGGTTAAACCCAGAAGTGTTTTAGTCCAAATATATGCGCTAAATATTAAAAAAATATTTTTTTTCATGCTCTGTTTATTATATTTTCCCAAAAATTTTCAAAATTAATTCATCATATCTTTTTCCAATCGAATAATGAAGAATTAGGGTAAGTATGAAAGCAAGGGGAATTAAGATTCTCCAGGGGTGATTTCCAAACCAAAAACTGACTGAGGTAAAGAGTTTTGGCAAGAACATTCCTTTGATTATTTTTTCTTGCTCTCGTGCCCTTTCCTGCAGTTTGTTGAGAAATTGCTGCTCGTTCATGGTTCGACTTCGCTCACCATCTTCGATACTTCATTTGGCTCAGTACGGACATATGCGAGTTTGAAACTTTGACGGGCTCTAAAAAGAAGCGATTCTGTAGCTTTGAAGGACAAATTGAATATTTTTGCCAACATTTTTACCTGGACATTTTCCTCGTAATGTAGTTTTAATATTTTCTGATATTTGGTAGAGAGACTGCGGAGAGCAAATTCAATATTGTCGCGAATTTTATTTTTCTCAAATTGAAATTCTGGTTGGTTAATTTCCGATGCAACAATTTGAAGAAATGGTAATTGGGATAAGAGTATAGATTTGATTTTTCGTTTTCTGTAAAAATCAACCATTTTATTATGGGCAATTCTATAGAGCCATGCGGATACGTTTTTTTCTTTTTGTAAGAAAGATAATGAATCGATTGCCTCCAGAAAAACATCATTGGTAATTTCCTGCGCATCTTCAAGATGAGGAAGTTTTTTGGAAAGATAAGACAAAATCTTCGGCGAATAAGATTTATAGAACTCAATTACCGCTTCGCTGTCTCCCGCCAAGATCCGCTTTATAAATGACAATGACATAAGGCTAATTATAGCAAATTTTTACACCGAATGATTGTTGGCGAGATTTACGACATAATAATGCGGAGTATTGTATATACTATGGATTTACGTGGTTATTCGGATATTAATTTAAGGCGAAAAGACCTCGAAAAGGCGCTCAAAACAAAGCTTTCTCATATTGGGAATTACTCTTTAAATGCAAAAACCGCCTCCACCAAAAACTGCGAAAATATGATTGGCGCAGTTCAAATTCCTCTAGGAGTGGCCGGCCCTCTGAAAATAATAAGCTCTTTGCAGAAAAAAGAAGTCTTTGTTCCCTTGGCAACTACGGAAGGAGCGCTGGTAGCATCTGTTAATAGAGGAAGCAAAGCAATAACGCAAAGCGGGGGGACAAGCGTGATTAGTAAAAAAGTTGGTATTACCAGAGCGCCGGTCTTTGTGGTAGAGAATATTATAGAAGGTGAAAAGATAATGAAATGGGTTAAGGATAATTTTAATGAAATAAAAAAGATTGCCGAAAAAACTTCGGCGCATTTAAAACTTTTGGATATTAATCCTTGGATGATTGGAAGAAATCTTTTTCTGCGATTTAAATTTGATTCTCAAGATGCAATGGGCATGAATATGGCAACAATTGCCTGCACTATTGCAGCCGATCTTATTGAGAAAAAAACCAAAGCAAAATTAGTATCAATTTCCGGAAATCTTTGTGTTGATAAGAAACCAAATATGCTGAATTTTATTGAGGGACGCGGAACGCAGATCTGGGCAGACTGTGTTTTGTCCAAAGAAATTGTAGAAAAAATATTGAAAACAACACCGGAGAAATTTGCAGATGTAGTTACGAGAAAAGTTTATTTGGGATCTATACTTTCCGGAAGTATTGGCGCAAATGCACACGCTGCAAATGTTTTATCTGCGATTTTTACAGCAACCGGACAGGATATTGCGCACATCGCAGAGGTAAGTAGCGTTGTGACAACAGCGGAAATTGTAAAAAATGGTCTTTATGTTTCAGTTTTTCTGCCTGATTTAGTTGTTGGTACAGTAGGGGGAGGAACTAATTTGTCAACCCAGCAGGAAGCGTTTAGTATTTTGGGAGTTGCAGGAGGAGATAGGGGAAAGAATTCTCAAAAACTGGCAGAAATTATCGGGGGAGCAGTTTTGGCTGGAGAAATATCTTTGATAGCATCGCTAAGCGTAAATTCTCTTGCTTGTTCTCATCGGAAATTAGGAAGGGGAGGAAAATAAATATGGCAGGAATTATCGGATATGGGTTGTATATTCCAAAGTACAGAATTGAAGTTTCGGAAATCGCTAAAATGTGGCAAAAGGACCCTTTGGAAATTGCATCAGGATTAAAAGTGAAGCAGAAATCAGTGCCCGGAATTGACGAGGATACAGTTACTATTTCTATTGAAGCCGGAAAAAGAGCAATTTCTATGGCAGGAATTAAAGCAGAGCGGATACAGGCTGTTTACGTAGGTTCAGAAAGTCATCCTTACGCAGTAAATCCCTCATCTACAACTGTTGCAGAGTATTTGGGAGTCGGAAATGATTATTTTGCAGCTGATTTGGAATTTGCCTGCAAGGCGGGAACTGCGGGAATGCAAGTTTTGGCGGGACTTTTGTCCGCAAAAGAGATTGATTACGGATTGACTATCGGAGCAGATGCTGCGCAGGGAAAACCTCATGATGCTCTTGAATATACGGCAGCCAGCGCAGGAGCAGCGTATATTTTAGGTAAGAAAAAAGCAGAGATTATCGCAGATATTCTTTGCATGTCTTCATTCTCTTCGGACACTCCTGATTTCTGGCGGCGGGAAGGACAAAAATACCCTTCACATTTCGGAAGATTTACAGGAGAACCGGCGTATTTTACTCATGTAGCTGCAGAGGGGAACAAGCTTCTTGTCCAAAGTAAGCTTAATCCAAGAGATTTTGATTACTGTGTTTTTCATATGCCAAATGGTAAATTTCCCAGAATTGTTGCCAAAAAGCTTGGCTTTACACCCGAACAGCTTGCGCCATCGCTAACAGTTGATAGTATTGGTAATCCGTATTCTGCATCTTCACTTGTTGGGCTTGGGGCAGTTTTGGATATTGCCAAACCCAATCAGAAAATATTTTTTGTTTCTTATGGATCCGGAGCCGGTTCTGATGGTTTTGTTTTTGAAACAACAAAAAATCTATTATCAAAAAGAGGGGAAAGCATATCTTTTGCAAAAGAAACTGAAAATACAATGAATATTTCTTATTCGCAATATTTAAAACAAACACACAGTATTTAAATTATTATAATTATGAAAATAAATATTTTGGGTGGAGCAACTACGAAATTTGGAGAATTATGGAGCATATCTCCAAGAACTCTCGCAAATGAAGCGATGGATGGGGCGTTAAAACAGTCAAAAATAAAATCATCACAAATAGATGCTTTATTCGTTGGTAATATGCTTGCGGGAATTTTGGGAAATCAGGCAAATACGGCATCTCTTTTTGCGGAGGAACTGGGCGTGCAAATTCCTGCGTTCAGACTTGAAGGAGCATGCGCTTCGGGAGGTTTGGCATTGCATAACGCAATTAACAGTCTTAAGGCGGGAGCTTATAAAACGGTTATGGTTTTGGGTGTTGAAAAAATGACGGATCATAATTCGGATGATGTTACGACTGCGCTTATGTCTGCAGGATCTGACGAAGAGCGTACGTCTGGAGCTACTTTTCCGGGACTTTATGCGCTTATGGCAAGAGCGTACATGCAGGAGTATGGGATTACGGAAGAAATTCTTGCGTCAGTTTCTGTCAAAAATCATTTTCATGGGTCATTTAATCCAAAAGCGCAGTTTAAATCTATAATTACAGTAGGAGATGTAATGAGAAGCGGAAAAATCGCAGATCCGCTAAAGCTTCTTGACTGTTCTCCTATTTCCGATGGAGCAGCAGCTGTTGTGATAACTTCGGATTCAGTTCTTGCAAGAAGACTTCCAAAACCTATTTTGATTACCGCAAGCGAAGTGGCAACCGATACCCTAAGCTTGTATGACAGAAAATCATTTACAACTCTTTCCGCTGTTGTTACAGCTTCTCAAAAAGCTTACGAAAACGCCGGCATAAAACCCCAAGATATTGACGCTGCGGAAATTCACGACTGTTTTTCTATAGCGGAAGCAATGGCTGTAGAAGATTTGGGTTTTTCCAAAAAAGGACAAGGAGCAAAAGATATTTCGGAGAATAAATATACTCTTGGGAAAGGAAAAATTATCTCCAATCCTTCGGGAGGATTAAAAGCCTGCGGACATCCTGTCGGAGCAACCGGAATTAAACAGATCATAGAAATTACAGAGCAATTGAGAGGAGTTGCCGGCAAAAGGCAAGTCAAGAACGCTAAAATTGGCTTAACGCATAATGTCGGAGGTACGGGAACAGTTGCTGCCGTGCATATTCTGGAGGCATAATTTATGAAAATAACACCTGTAAAATTATGGAGGAGACAAAAGAAAGTTTCTTCCCAAATCGGGAAAAAAGGCAAAATTATTGCCTGGACTGAAAATCGGCAGAGAAATAATGACTGTTTTACGCCGTCTCTTCACCGAAGATGGAGGCGATGGCATAATCCACTATGTAATTAAAGGCAAGCCTCTATGATTACTATTTTTGTTCCTGCAAAAATTCATCTGCTTGGGGAACATGCGGTCGTATATGGAAAACCTGCCCTTCTGGCGGCTATAAATAAGAGAATATCCGTACAGATTGTTCCTTCAAAAATAAAAAGCATTCAAGGTGCTGGAATACATCTGAAGGAAATAAGAGAACTATTGAAAATCTTAGAAAAAGAAATTATGCGAAAGACAGGAATTAAGAGAATAGAACATTATTCGATAAAAATAATCTCGCAAGTGCCCGTGGGATTTGGGCTTGGTTCTTCTGCTGCCCTTTCTGCGGGTATAGCTGCCGCCTTATTATCTTTTCTGAAAATACCCTGGAACAAAAAACTAATTTTTGATATTGCATATGCAGGTGAAAAATTTTTTCATGGAAATCCATCGGGAGGAGATTTGGCAGCAGTTATCGAAGGAGGTTTTTTGTGGTTTCGTAGGGAATTCGAATTTTTAAAAACATTTTCCCTTCTTCCTTTTAAACCGCACAGGAATATTAAACAGTTTATTTTGATAAATTCCGGAAAACCGGAGGAATCAACAAAGGAAATGGTTGAAAAAGTAGCGAAATTAAGAATATCGTTTCCCGAGAAAGTACAATCATTATTTAATTCCCAAGAAGAATTAACAAAACAAATGGTGATTGCTCTTCGGGATGGGGATGAGGGCAGTCTGATTAAATGTATTAGATCCGGCGAGAAAAACCTTGAAGAGTTAGGGGTTGTTGGACAGAGAACGCAGTCTATAGTTAGAGAGGTGGAAAAATTGGGGGGAGCTGCGAAGATATCCGGCGGTGGCGGAGTTAAAAAAGGAGCAGGAATGCTCCTTGCCTATCATAAAAACTTTAATAGCTTAAGGCCATTATTGTTGCATTTGAGGCTCCAGTATTATAAAATCACACTTGGAGAACAGGGATTAAGACAGGAGTAGATTTATGGCACCGATAGAATACGGAAAAAGAGATGAGGGTAAAGGTCCTGAGACCTACAGGAGTCAATCTCTGCTAGATACTATTTTTAAAGCAACTGGTTTGGAAAATTTTAAAGGAAGCGCAGTCTTTGTCGATCTCATGTCTGGGCCTGGAGGAATAGCGCTCAATCTTCAGAAAAAAGCTCCTCAACATTCTTACGCCGTTTTAGATAACGATAAGGATCAATTAAAAAAGATTGGAGAACAGGAGCCCGTTAGGAAAATATTGGCGGATGTAAGATGTTTATCGGTTATTGTCGAAGATGGGTCTATAGATGTAGCAACAGTTCGTTATGGATTAAAAGATATTCCTAAAAATCAACAACCAATAGCGTTGTCTGGAATAAATTATGCATTGAAGCCCGGAGGAGTTTTGGTAATTGCAGATATGGTTTCACCTGAAGGTGCAAGGGAATGGAATATCATGCAACATAGTCGTAAGCAACAGTTCAGCGGAAGAAATATCAAAGAAGAAGGAGAGTGCTATATCCCGACGGAAGCAGAATGGCTAAAAATGTTGAGAGAAGCAGGTTTTGAACCAGAAATTTTTGATCATTACAAAAGCCTTGTAACCACAACGGATTGGGTTAAGGGAAAACAGATAACGGATGATCAAAGAATGCAAATGGATGCTTTTATATTAAGCGCTCCGGAAAATATTAAGAAAGAATTTAATATTCGACAAGAAGGTCAGGATGTAAAAATTGATTATCCGGTTATTATAATAAAAGCGGTTAAGAAAGAAGCAAAATCCTGCTTGCCCAATGAAGGAGTCTTATATGAAACAAAATAAAAAAATAATTGTTTCGGCGCCGGGGAAATTAATGCTTTTAGGAGAGCATGCGGTTGTTTATAATCATCCATGTTTGGTAACTGCAGTTGATCAAAGAATGAGAGCAACGGTTGAGACATTGGATACTTTGGAATTTCAGCTTGATGCGGAAGATGTTAAAGTGACCGGTTATAGAAAGCCATTAAGCGAATTAGGCGTTGGGGATATTCCCAAAGGCGCAAAATTTGTAGAAATTGCTCTTAAAAATATTAATGAAAAATATCCTCTAAAATCCGGTATTAGAATTACCACAAAATCGGAATTTTCTTCTCAGTTCGGATTTGGCTCTTCATCAGCGTCAACTGTTTGTACGGTTAAAGCGGTTTCAGAATTATTAAACCTTAATTTTTCGAATAAAGAAATTTTTGATTTATCTTATAAAACAGTTTTGGATATTCAGGGAAAAGGATCGGGATTTGATGTGGCAGCTGCAGTTTATGGCGGAACTTTATATTTTGTTACGGGGGGAAAAGTAATTGAGCCATTAAGCATTAAATCATTGCCGTTAATCGTGGGTTACAGCGGAATAAAAGCGGATACGGTAGTCCTTATGAATAAAGTAAAAGAATCTTTTGCCAATAGGCAGGATAGGCTTAATGAAATTTATAGTAGCATTGAAGCCCTGGTAAATAATGCAGAAGAAGCGCTTTTAAGAGGTAATCTGGAAATTTTTGGAGAACTAATGAATAAAAATCAGGAATATCTTAAAGAGCTTGGGGTAAGTATAGATAAACTTAATAATATGATTGGGGCAGCAATTAAGGCTGGCGCTTATGGGGCTAAATTATCAGGAGCAGGCGGAGGAGATTGTATGATTGCGCTTTCGTCTGAAGGCAAAAAACAAGCGGTTATTAATAGCATTAATTCCGTAGGGGAAGTAATTAATGTAAAAACCAATGCGGAAGGTGTTAAAATAGAGCTATGAAAGCTACCGCCATCGCTCCGTCAAATATAGCCTTTATTAAATATTGGGGCAGAAAAGATGAGATTCTTAGGCTTCCGGAAAATGGAAGCATTTCCATGAACTTAAGCAATCTTACTACAACGACAACAGTTGAGTTTGATAAAAAATATAAAGAAGACAAAATTATTATTAATAATCAAGAAGAAGAAAATTCCGGGAGTAGAGCAATTAGGCATCTGGACAGAGTTAGAAGTCTTGCGAAAATAAATCTAAAAGCAAAAGTAGTGACGAATAATAATTTTCCAACGGGTACAGGGCTGTCTTCATCTGCATCAGGTTTTGCTGCTTTGACTGTTGCTGGATCTGCAGCTGTCGGTTTAAAACTTTCTGAAAAAGAATTGTCAATTCTGGCAAGGCAAGGATCCGGATCTGCCTGTCGTTCTATTCCGGATGGGTTTGTTGAATGGCTTGACGGAAATACCGATGAAACATCTTATGGAGTGTCCTTATATCCTGAAAGTTATTGGGATATTGCTGATGTGGTTGCAGTAGTTAGTAAGAATAAAAAAGAAGTTTCGACAACAGAAGGACAAAAATTAGCAAATTCCAGCCCGTTTTTCCCGGTTCGTTTAGGAAAGATAAAAGAGAAAATAAACCTAATTAAAAAATATATGGCTGAAAAAGATTTTGCAAAATTTGGAGAATTAGTCGAAACAGAAGCATTGGAATTGCATGCGATCATGTTAACTTCCACGCCGTCTCTCATATATTTGTTGCCGGGAAGTCTGCGAATTATGCATATGGTAAAAAAATGGAGACTGGAAGGATTACAAGTTTATTTTACGGTTAATACCGGGCAGGACATTCATTTAATTTGCCGGAAAAAAGACATTGAGAAATTGGTAGAAAAAGTAGAAAAAATTTCTGAAGTTCAGAAGACAATTATTAATTTTCCAAGTCAAGGAGCGCGCTTAATATCTTCAAATTTATTCTAATAATTATTTTCCAAATCTCCTTTGTCTTCGGGAATATTCTTCAACAGCTTTTTCAATATCATCATCAGTTACATCTGGGAAATGTTTTTGAAGAAAAATATATTCCGCATAGGCTGCCTGCCAAATCATCAGTCCCGAAGTTCTTTGTTCGCCGGACGTTCTAATAATTAAATCGGGATTTGGATAAGGTTGATTTGCAGTATCTAAAAGCTGACTGAAGTTTTCTTCTGAAATAGTTGATGGTTCATGGTTCATTGTAGATAGCTTGCTAATTGCTCTGATTATTTCATCGCGTCCGCCGTAATCAAGGGCAATATTTAAAATATAATTTTTGAAATTTTTTGTTTTCTCTTCGGAGTTTTTAATTTTCTCCAATAAATTTTTTGAAATCCTATCTTTTCTTCCCAAGTGAATTATTCTGATTTTTTCCTTCAACGCTTCTTTGAGATTTTTTTCAATAAAAGTTTCATACATTTTCATTAAATATGAAATTTCCTCACGGCTTCGATTCCAATTTTCAGTAGAAAACGCCCACACAGTAAGAGTATGGACTCCCATCGAGCGAATTTTTTTTCCAATTTTTATTCCAACATCAAAACCACGCCTATGTCCTTCAAAAGATGGCAGATTGTGTTCTTTTGCCCATCTCCTATTACCATCGGGAATAATTGCTATGTGATTTGGGATAGTCGAAGAAACCATTTGCATATTATATCAAATATGGTACAATACCAAAATGCCAGTAAAGAAAAATCAAAAATCAAAAATCAAAAATCAAAAATTACCATTAGCAACCTCGGTTCAGAGAACAGCTAAAGCTTCTATTAAAGAGAAATTAAAACAGCCGAAAGTTTTTATAGGATTAATAGTTGTAATTTTAGCAATTGGAATATTTTTCCTTAAAGGATTATTTGTCGCAGCGTTAGTTAATGGCGAGCCAATCACGAGAATTACTATTGTTAAAGAGTTGGAAAAACAGGGAGGAAAACAAGCTCTTTCATCCTTGGTGAATCAAACGCTTATCCTGCAGGAAGCAAAGAAAAAAAATGTACAGGTTAGTCAGGGAGAAATTGATGCTTCAATAAAGAAAATAGAAGATAGCCTCAAGACTCAAGGGCAGAATCTGGAGACAGCGTTAGCGCAGCAAGGAATGACAAGGCAAGATTTATCTATGCAATTAAAACTTCGAAATTTAGTTGAGAAGTTGTTAGCAGATAGAATCAAAGTTACGGATAAAGAAGTTGCAGATTATATTGAAAAAAATAAAGATACTTTTCCGATCGACATGAAAGAACCGGAAATCAAAAAAAGCGTTACCGAACAGTTGAAACAGCAAAAATTAGGGAGTTCATCTCAAGCTTGGCTGCAAGAGCTTACCAAAAACGCCAAAATCAACTACTTCGTCAACTACTAGGCATGAAAATAGATCAAAAATTTATAGAGAGAATTGGCTGGGCAGCTTCAATAATAGCAATCCTAATGTGGTTTTCTTTTATTGACCAAATCCGTTTAAATCTTGCCGGACACAAAGGCTCATTATTAATTCCAATTGTGGTCACGATAAACTGCGTGCTATGGACATTGTTTGGATTGGGAAAGAAAAATTGGCAGATAGTTACTGCTAATGTGCCGGGGATATTTACTGGCGCGATTACAGTCCTAACCGCATTGTAAAACTTCCAATCCGCTCAATCCATTAACCCGTTAATTTCTTAATTCAAGAATTCATAACAGATATTAAAAAGATATTGTATAATACAAAGACTTCGGGATGTCGTATAACGGTAGTACGCCGCGCTGGGGGTGCGGTAGCCAGGGTCCAATTCCCTGCATCCCGACTGAGAATTTTGATATCTTGTAATTTGTTAAAAAATCGTTTAGATTGATTGCATATGGGCAGGACTCCGAATTCACAAAAATCTATCCCAAATGGTCATGCGGAAACCTCCGGTAAGCTTGCGGCAGTAAATCTGGCCATGGAGCAGATAGAAAAACAGTATGGCAGAGGCTCCATAATGCGCTTCGGAGATGTTTCTCAAAAATTTGACATTTCTGTTATTTCAACAGGCTGTCTTCCCTTGGATCTGGCACTGGGAGTCGGCGGAGTGCCAAGGGGAAGAATCATCGAAATTTACGGTCCCGAAGCCTCGGGAAAAACCACGATTTGCCTTTCGATTATTGCCCAAGCGCAAAAACATGGAGGTGTTGCAGCATTTATTGACGCAGAGCACGCTTTGGATCCTTTATGGGCGCAAAAGCTTGGAATTAAGCTTGACGATTTATTAATTTCTCAGCCGGATACGGGAGAACAGGCTTTGGAAATTGCAGAAAGCCTGATAAGATCAGGAGGAGTTGATGTGTTGGTAATTGATTCTGTTGCGGCTTTAGTACCCAGAGCGGAAATTGAAGGGGAAATGGGAGATTCAATGATGGGACTTCAGGCGCGCCTGATGTCCCAGGCTTTGCGAAAATTAACAGGTGTTATTTCCAAATCAAAAACAGTTTGTATATTTACAAACCAATTACGCCAAAAAATTGGCATTATGTTTGGGAATCCGGAAACCACCACCGGAGGCTTGGCTCTCAAATTTTATGCCACCATGAGAATGGATGTCCGTAAAATAGAAACATTGAAAGACGGAGATAGAGCTATTGGATCCCGTCATAGGGTAAAACGATGTGATGGCAGACGGAATTTCTAGAGAAGGTGGTATTGTGGATGTGGGAGTTGAAATGGATGTTATTCAAAAGTCCGGCGCATTTTATAGATTCGGAGATCTGATGTTAGGACAAGGAAAAGAAGCAACAAAGATATTTCTTAAGGAAAAACCCGATATTTCCAAAAAAATCGTGGATGAGATTTTGAAAAGAAACAAAGCCGGCGCCACCCCTGTTGAAGTCGGAATAGAAGAAAAATAACTCCCCCAAATATCTTCGTGATATAATCTTTGTATGGCAAAAAACAATATAAATCTTCATATTCTAAATGCTTCCGGAAAGCTAACCCCTTATTTAAAAGAAATAAAAAAAATATTCGATGAAGCAGTGGTTAAAGTCGTGAAAAAGATCCCTCTTTCTAAAGTTGATGTTGTTGTTTCTGAATATGCAGAAGGTGTAATTCCTGAATTGGGCGTTGGTGGAAATGCTTATGATCCTAATGTTGTATCTATATATCTTAATTCTAAATTCCCAAATTTTGTAGAGAAAACATTAAAAGAAGAATTAAAAAGAATAATTCCTCATGAACTAAGTCACTCAGTGCGATCTCAAGCCATAGGTTATGGAGAAACACTGCTTAACGCAATGATATCTGAAGGATTAGCTGACCATTTTGACATAGAAATTAATCACAAAGGTCCTCATCTATGGGACGTTGTTCTTAATGCTAATCAAATAAGGGAAATGATGGAAAAAGCAAAGAAAGAATATAACAATAAAAATTATAATCATTACGAATGGTTCTTTGGTTCAAAGGAAAAAAACATTCCAAGATGGACAGGTTATGCTCTAGGTTTCAATTTGGTAGCGGAATATCTTAAGAAAAATCCTGACAGGAAAGTTTCGCAACTCTATAATCTGGCGGCAGAAGAGTTTATTAAATAACCATGGGGGATTTTGAGAAGTTTTACAATAAAGTTTTGGAATTCTTATCGTATCGGCCGTAACCGTATTTTTATTTTCTGTCTATGGTATAATATTCCCATGCAAAGAGCAAAGAAAATAAAAACCACGACCTACAAATTTCCAGTAATCATTGAGAAAGATGAAGACGGGCTTTTTGTGGCTGATTGTCCGGATTTGCAAGGATGTCATACGCAAGGTAGAACAATTGAGGGAGCAATTACGAATATTCGAGATGCAATAAAGCTCCATCTCAAGATTCTTAAAGGAGAAAGACAAGATATTCCTATAATTGAACCTGTGAGTATGACTTCGCTTGAAGTATCAATATAATGTCAAAACTTCCTCAAGTTAAAGCCAGAGACCTTGTTAAAATTGTAGAGAAACTTGGATTTACATTTAGGGACCAAAGCGGAAGTCACGCAGTGTATGTTCATTATGATGGAAGAAGGACAACTATCCCAATTCACCCAACAGAGATACTTGGAGTCGGATTACTAACAAAGATAATAAAGAAAGATCTACAGATTAATAAAAAAGAATTTGTTGGATTGCTAAAATAGTAGTTTTTGTAGTACTTTTGTCTAGGTATGGGGGATTTTGAGAAGTTTTATAATAAGGCTTTGGAATTTTTATCATATAGGCCTCGGTCGGAGAAAGAAGTCCGGGATAAACTTAAAACTAAGAAAGTTGAACTAGAAGTCATAGACAGAATCATTTCAAAACTTAAGGAGAAGAAGTTTATTAATGACGAGGAGTTTACGAAAGGATGGACAGAAAGTAGATTAAGATTTAAACCGCGAAGCGTGCGTTTAATTAAGCTGGAATTAAAGCAGAAAGGAATAGATCCTGAGACAATTAACAATTTACAATTAACAATTGACAATGATTTGGAATCGGCTAGAAAACTTGTTGAAAAGAAGATCGGAAGACTTGAAGGCTTACCAAAACAAGAAATATATCAAAAACTTGGAAGATACCTGGCTTCAAAAGGATTTGATTGGGATACGATCAAAAAAAGTATTGACGCGGTATTAGACAAAGGAGTATAATCATTTTACGTAGACAAGAGGTTAATCTATGAAGAAAAGTATTCTTATTTCCTCTTTTGGGATATAAATCTCCTTTTTTGGGTAGATTTTTCTTTTGCGTCTGCGGATTGTTATGAATTCACA
>Ga0075616_118_pt1 | contig 22872 bp, 25 predicted proteins | sample RifGroA1_FD_68370 | JGI IMG/M metagenome (GOLD analysis project Ga0075616, IMG submission 68370) | Microgenomates (Levybacteria) bacterium GW2011_GWA1_37_16
GCTTACGGATACCCTGCAGCCACAATTTGATAGGGACCGTAAAGGTAAAATTCAATACGATACAGATTGGTGTAAAAATGAAAAATTCTATACAACTGATACTTCAAGACCTGCCTGGAGATTGATTACAAAAGATGTAATTCCTGATTCCTTAAATCATAATTATCTTCAGCAAGCAGAGGATATTGTTAAATATCTCAAAGGTACTGTCTTTAAGGGCCGCAGTATCCCCACAGATTATCAAGAAGCAATAGCGGAGTTTGAAAAGCAAAAGAGAGGTATTGAAAAAAACTTATTAAGCAATTGGAAAGATTCTGCCAATAAATTAGCAGGACTTAAACTTACTCAAATGACCAGACAGACTTTCGTTGAACAGCATTATGGCTGGCTGGTTTATTTTCAAAACAGGAACGAGAGATTACTTGAAGACAAATATAATTGGACCGGTTCGCGGGCGTCTGATGGCCGCCTTGTGGGCGTTGGTGGCTCCGCTGCCGGTGGTGCGTACGTGGTCGACTGGGAGCCTGACGGCTCGGATGATGACATCGGCGTCGTCCTTTCTCGGTAGTTTCAGTTAGTTTTTGTATCTTTGATTCCTTAGCGCTTGTTCCCGCGAAGCGGGCCGATAGAAATTTTTCTACTCTGTCAACCAAAACAATATTGAATTTTGCAATTCCTGTTTAAATTTATAGCTATTAGCGTGAACTAAAAAACCATAATATGATTGTATTGTTTGATTTAAAGACTCTTCGGTGATTTTCCCCGATTTAAATTGTTCAATTTTTTCTTTTATCTTCTTCAGCAGCCTTCTTTTTGTTTTGGTTCTAGGCAAGATGTGTTTGGGGAAAACGATATAGCCTAAAAAATCTATTCCGCTTGAAAATTTGCCAAAGATTATCTTTTTCGGGTGCAATTCTAAGTCTAACTCCTGAATTAAAAATTTCCGTATAGGTTCAATTAAATTCAAAAGGTAAGTTTTATCATGTGAAATAAAAGCGAAATCGTCAGCATAACGTAAATAATATTTAACTTTCAGTTTATGTTTAATATATTGATCAAATTCATTCATATAGACATTGGAAAAGAATTGTGATGTAAGATTGCCTATGGGAATACCCTTCTTATTAGCTGGATCTCTAGTTTTATCCGAATGAAAACTAGTGATAATTTTTCCAAGAAGATTCAGAAAATCTTGATCTTTAATCCTTTCTGCAAAAATCTTTAATAAAATTTCGTGATTAACACCTGCGAAAAACTTTTTGATATCGCATTTTAATACCCAACAAATCCGTGTATTGTTTAAGCTTTCCTTAATAGCCATCTTTTGTAAAGCGAGTACGCCCCTATGGGTTCCTTTATCTTTACGGCAGGCATAGGAATGATGGATAAAGGTGGGCTCAAAAATTTTTTCTAAAATATCACTAACAATGTGATGAACGATTCTATCGATAACGCTTGCTTTGTGTATAGTTCTAGGTTTCGGATCGTGAACAAAAAATTGTGAATAGCCACCAGGCAAATACGTTTTATTTTCAAGTTTTTTCTGTAATTCCTTAAGATTATTTTCCTTATCCTCTCCAAATCCAATAACGTCTTTCTTTGTTCTCTTCCCTTTTAAGAATTCCTGAAATCCACGAAAAATGTTTTGCTTTGTGATAAGCTTAGAGCATAAATTATGCCAGACTTTCATACATCATGGCAGGATACACCAATATTTACGAAAACGTACGAGCTTTATAAAAACTTTTATTCTAATCTTTCTTCTTTTCCGAGAAAAGACCGCTATACGCTAGGACAAAAATGCGAGAAAATTTTATTGGAACTTTTAGAAAAAATTATTTTAGCAAGCAATATTTCAAAGCAAGAGAAGCTTCCGGTCTTAAGAGAAGCGAGTGTAAAAGTTGATTTATTAAGAGTTTTTTTCAAATTAGGTAAAGATTTAAAAATTATAGAAAATATAAAATATATCGAACTGGAAAATTCGATTACTGAGATAGGAAAGATGGTCGGAGGGTGGATTAAAGCTTCAAATAGTTAATTTGTGCTATTCTTACAATTGATTCTTTTTGCAATCCGGAATTTTGGTTGGCATGTTCAATCAAAAGTGTGAGGAGAAAAGAAATATGAAACTACTTGCTCTTTTCTGGTGTAGTTTTGCTACCAAATAATATACAAAGAAGGAACATTCTGTTTCTTCTTGGTGAAAAAGAGGGAAAGGAGCAACAAAAGCAGACGTCTGATGGCAACCTTGTGAACGTTGGTAACTCCGATACTGATGGTGCGAACGTGAACAACTGGAAGCCTGACAACTCGAATGATAACATCGGCGTCGTCCTTTCTCGAAAGTTTCGTAAATTAATTAAAGGCTCCTTGCAAAAGAGAGCCTTTATTGAAGACAGCGGATAACAAGAGGTATAATACAAAGTATGTGGCAGAGAATAAAGAATCTTTATCATCTTGGAATTGCAATAATTGCTAACGCTTGGTTTAAATTTCCTTCGAAAAAGTTAACTGTAATAGGCGTGACCGGTACGGATGGCAAAACAACATCAACCAGCCTGATTTATTATATTCTGTATAGTGCAGGCTTCAATGTCTCAATGATTAGTAGTGTTGGAGCAATAATCGGCGGGAAAAATTACGATGTAGGCTTTCACGTTACTACGCCTTCCTCTTTTGCAATCCAAAGATTTATAAAAAAGGCGGTAGATTCAGGATCAAAATTCCTTGTTCTGGAAACCACATCACACGCTTTGGATCAATACCGAGTTTTTGGAATTAAATTTGATGTTGGAGTTTTAACTAACGTGACACATGAGCATTTGGATTACCATAAAACCTATGAAAATTACGCAAAAGCCAAAGCAAAACTACTAAAAATGAGCAGGATTGCTGTTGTCAATAAAGATGACAAATCTTTTCCTCTGCTAAATTCAAAATTCAAAATTCAAAATTCAAAAATAAGAACTTATGGAATGAGTTCTGGTTCCGACATTAATCCAAAAACATTTCCTTTTAAATCTAACCTCATCGGAGAATTTAATAAATACAATATTTTGGCCGCGGTTGCCGCATGTAAAACTCTTGGGATAGAAGACAATCAAATAAGAAGGGGCATTGAAAGTTTTGAGCCGCCAAAAGGAAGAGAAGACATTGTTTATGAAAAAGATTTTACAGTTATGATTGATTTTGCCCATACCCCTAACGCAATTGACCAGATTCTTAAATCTGTTAGAACATTTGCTAAAGGTAAGATTATTCATGTTTTCGGTTCTGCCGGAGCAAGAGATACAACAAAAAGATCATTAATGGGAGAAATGTCTTCAAAGTATGCAGACATTATTATTTTGACAGCTGAAGACCCAAGAAAAGAATCGGTTGAAAAGATTAACCATGACATTGAATCAGGAATTAAGAATAATGAATTAAGAATTAAGAATCGGACATTAATAAAAATTGAAGACAGAAGAAAAGCGATTGAAAGCGCAATTAAGATTGCACGAAAAGGAGATTTAGTTCTTATTACAGGAAAATCACATGAAAAATCCATGAATTATGGACAAGGTGAGGAGCCATGGGATGAATATGGTGTCGTACGGGACGCCCTTCGGCTTCGCTCGGAGTAAACTAAGTATGAATAAGATTAAAAGCATCCATTTCGTGGGAATTAAGGGGGTCGGAATGACGCCTTTGGCGATTATTGCAAAAGAAGCCGAAATAAAAGTATCGGGATCCGATACTGCAGACGAATTTATTACGGACGTAGTGCTCAAAAAAGCCGGAATAATTCCTCTTGTCGGTTTTTCAAAAACTCACATATTAAATCCCGATCTTGTTATTACAACCGGAGCGCATGGAGGATTTAACAATCCCGAAGTTCTAGAGGCAAAAAGAAAAAACATAAAAGTTATCACTCAAGGAGAAGCTGTAGGGATTTTCATGGGTGGGGAAATTTTTGGGAGGAAATTTTTTGGCATTTCTATAACCGGAACTCACGGAAAAACTACTACAACCGCAATGATTGCCAGTTTACTTAAGACGAATAATTTTGACCCTTCTTTCCTAATCGGAACAGCGAATGCGGAATCTTTGGGCGCACCGGGCCATTACGGTAAGGGAAAATTTTTTGTTGCAGAAGCAGATGAATATATGACAGAACCCACTTTTGATAAAACTATAAAACATATGTGGCAGCACCCAAAAATTGCGGTAATTACCAATATTGAATTTGATCACCCTGATGCGTATAGCTCCTTGGATGATACACGGGAAAAATTTCTCAAATTTGCCAATCAATTGCCGGAAGATGGAGTTTTAATTACTTGGGGAGACGATCCGCAAGTAAGGAAATTGCTTACAGAGTATAAGGGTAAAAAAATAACATACGGTTCTGCAAAGCAGAATGATTATATCGTTGACGAGGTTTTGAAAAATGTTACCCTGTCAGTTTTTGGAGCACACAATAGATTGAATGCGGCTGCGGCTTTTGTAGTAGGTTTGAAAATTGGTTTGTTACCGGAACAAATAAACAAAGGATTGGAGAAATTTACAGGTTCAAAAAGGCGATCCGAGTTTATCGGTACACTTATGAGCGGAGCACAGTTATTTGATGATTACGCGCACCATCCCACAGAAATTCAAAAAGCCTTAAAAGCATTCAGAGAAAAATTTCCAAATTCTAAAATTGTCTGTATTTTCCAACCGCATACCTATTCCAGAACAAAATCATTGTTCGAACAATTTAGTGATTCGTTTAAGGATGTTGATATCGTTATTTTGACCAATATATATTCATCTTTACGCGAAAAACCGGATCCAACTGTTTCCATGGAAAATTTGGCCACAAAAATTGGAAAAAAAGCTTTATTTATACCGAAATTAAACGATGTGATAAAATACATCAATAATCAAAGCTATGGGCATAATGTTGTTCTTATTACCATGGGCGCGGGAGATGTATATAAAATAAGTGAAGAATTAAGAATTAAGAATTAAGAATTATGAGCAGAATAATAGTAAATGGAGGGAAAAGGTTGATGGGGACGATTGGAGTTTCAGGGGCAAAAAATGTTGCCTTGAAAGCCATGGTTGCCGCATGCCTGACAGATCAAGAAGTGATAGTAAAAAACGTTCCTCTTATTTCAGACTTTATGGTAATGGTTGAAATAATCCGCGAGTTGGGCGGGGTGGTTAAAATCATCGATCATACAGCTCATATTCATATGAAAGAGTTTAAAAAAGAAAAAATATCTTTGGAAGAAGCAGCTAAAATTCGAACATCTGCTATGTTCTTGTCGCCTCTTTTGGCTCGAATGGACAAGGCGATTATTCCAAATCCCGGCGGATGCCGGATCGGAGCGCGTCCGATAGACAGAACCATAAAGGGGCTTGAAAAAATGGGATACTTAGTGTCCTACAACAGTGATGATGGATTTTTCTACCTCAAAAAAGAAAGTAACTTTAAAAACAAAGAAGTTGTTTATAAATTCGAAAAAAGCACTCATACCGGTACGGAAACACTTATCATGATCAGCACACTGATAAATGGTGCCAGAATAACTCTTGAAAATTGCGCAGCAGAACCCGAAATCGATGAATTGATAAATCTTCTGAATCAAATGGGCGCCAAAATTTTAAGAACAAAAGAACGCACAATAGTTATTCAGGGCGTTGAGAAGCTAACCGGAACCGAATTTACAATCGGCCCGGATAGAAATGAAATTGTTACTCTCGCAATTGCAGCAATTATTACCAAAGGCGACGTTCTAGTTAAAGGCGCACAAAGCGTTGATTTGTCGCCATTTATTCAAAGATTGGAATTAGCTGGAGGAGGGGTGGAGCAAGGAGAAGAAGGAGTAAGATTCTTTTACAAGGGAAAGTTGACATGTGTTGATGTACAGACTTCAAATTACCCCGGATTCATGACAGATTGGCAAGGTCCATGGGCAATATTAATGACTCAGGCAAAAGGTGTGGCTCAAATTCACGAAACAGTATACGAAAATAGATTTGGATATGTTGGGGAGTTAAAAAAAATGGGAGCGAATATAGACTTATTTAATCCGGACATTAAAGATCCGGAAAAAATTTACAATTTTAATTTATCCGACAATAACCCTTCTTATTTTCATGCGATCAAAATTCAAGGTCCAACAAAATTGCATAATGGAGTAGTTGAAGTGTCAGATTTGCGGGCTGGAGCGACTTTAGTATTGGCAGCTTTATCTGCAGTTGGAGAAAGCGTAATTTTCGGAGCAGAGCATTTAGATAGGGGATATGAAAAGTTAGAAGAACGACTTAGAACATTGGGTGCAAGCATAAAAAGAGTTAGAGAATAATTTTAGATGAAAAAAATCGCAGCAATAATTTTATTTCTTTGGGCAATAAGCAGATGATTCTTCACGCTATAGATAGACTCAAAGAGCTATTCATAACTCCAATTATCGTTGTTGTCGGATTTGCTAAAGAATCAGTTATAAAAGTTTTGAAAGACAGTGTTGTTTTTGCACATCAGAGTAAAAGACTTGGTACCGCGCATGCAGTTCTGTGTGCTTTGAAAAAACTTCCAAAAGATATCGATACGGTTTTAGTTTTTAACGGTGATGATTCTGCATTCTACACAAAAGATATAATACAAAATCTCATTAGATCTCATTTGGAGAAAAATACAGCTTTATCTTTTTTGACAATAACAGTTGATACAGTTGATAATCCAACAGGGCTAGGAAGAGTCATTAGAGATAGTAATGACAGAATAGCAGGAATTGTGGAGGAAAAAGATGCAACAAGTAACGAGAAGAAAATCAAAGAAATAAATCCGGCATGCTATATCTTTAAGGTTTCTTTTTTGAGACAATATTTAAAGAAAGTTAAGAAAAGTCCGATAAGCGGAGAATATTATTTGACATCTTTAATAGATATTGCTATAAAAAATAAGGAAAGATTAGGGGCAGTAACGGGTGGGAAAATATTGTGGAGAGGAATAAATACTCCGCAAGAACTTGAGGAAGCAGAAAAATTGCTTTGCGCATCAGATAATTAATTATGGATAACTTTAAAACAGAAAAATTTTTTGATCTTTCTACTTTTGCATACAGAGATATTTTTAATGATACGAATTACGTATGGGAAGCACTACCTAAAATAAAAGAATATATAGAAATGCAATTCAAAAGCGGTCAGCTCAAGGCCAATTACAAGGATAAAGACGATGTTTATATAGGGGAAGGGACAATAATTCAAGAAGGAGTAGTCATTGTGGGGCCCGCAATCATAGGAAAGTATGCTCTTCTGGGGCATGGCAGCTATATTCGCGAGAACTGTATGGTAGGTAATAACGTACAGCTTGGACATGCTGTCGAGGTTAAAGGCTCAATTTTTCTAGACGATTCCAAAGTCGCTCATCTCAATTACGTTGGGGATAGTATCGTTGGGGGTAAGGTAAATATTTCGGGTGGGGCAATGTTAGCAAATTACAGACTGGATAAAAAATCCATTATGGTTATTGCCGGAGAGGATAAAATCGAAACAGGTTTGGAAAAATTTGGTTCGATTGTAGGAGACAGATCGAATATTGGAGTAAATTCGGTTCTTAATCCTGGGACAGTTTTGGGAAAAAATACCGTTGTTTATCCTCTCGTCTGCGTGAAAGGGGTGCACAAAGATAATGAAGTTATCAAGTAAAAAACCCATTGTGCTTTTCGACATCGATTACACTCTTTTCGATACAGCTTTATTCAAACAAAGTGGACTTTCGATGCATAAGATCTATGCGGAAGTAACGCAAACCTTAGATGGTCTTAATAATTTTGCAACGCTTGGCATTTTTTCCAAAGGCGAAACACAATTTCAAAAAACCAAACTTGAAAAAACCGGAATGGCTAAATTTTTCAAAGAAGAAAATGTTCACATATTTGATAATAAAGACGCAAATTTAATAAAAATAATAGATAAATACAAAGGTCTTAAGATATTTATTATTGATGATAAATTGGAGATATTATATTCAGCCAAAATGTATATGGATCAACTTTTTACAATTTGGGTAAAAAGAGGTTGGTATGCGGAAAATCAAAAAGCAATTCCTGATTTTATCCCTGATGCGGAGGTTGAAAATCTTTCAGATGTTGTTAGAATAGTAAAGTCTAATGTGTAATCTATGTGTGGTATATTTGGTTACGTTGGAAATAAGCAGCAAGCAGCAGATATTGTTTTGGAGGGATTAAAACTCCTTGAATATAGGGGTTATGACTCTTGGGGAATTGCTGTAAAGCAAGGAAAAAAATTAGTTTATGAAAAACATGTTGGGAAAATTGGGGACGCAAAAATAAATTTACCTCAAAGTGCACTAGGCATCGGGCATACAAGGTGGGCAACTCATGGGGGAGTGACAGAGAAAAATGCTCATCCTCATATGGATTGTACAAAAACAATCGCAGTTGTTCACAATGGAATTGTGGAGAATTTTCAGGAATTAAAAGAAGAACTTATCGAGAAAGGTCATAAATTTATTTCGGAAACCGACACGGAAGTTATCCCTCATCTGGTTGAAGAAAATCTTAAGCATGAGGGCTTTTCTTCTTCGGTTAGAGATGCATTTAATCTTCTCAAGGGTTTGAATGCGGTTGTTATTGCAAATGCAGTGTCCAAAGAGATAGTCGCGGCTAAGACAGGCTCCCCTCTTATTTGCGGCATTGGAGATGAAGAATTGCTTGTCGCCTCAGACGCCAGTGCCATCGAGATGGTAATTATGGGGAAGGATGTCCAGCTTTTATCTCTTCCGGAAGGAAAAAAATTGGAAGTGAAGCCAGAAAGAATTACTTGGAGTTTTGAAATTTCAACCAAAGGAGACTTTTCGGACTTCATGATTAAAGAGATTCACGAGCAGCCAAATGTAATCCGGAATATTGCTGAAAATTATTCAAGTCAAGTTGAAAAATTAGCAAAAGATGTTCAAAGAGCAAAAGGAACATTCTTTATCGGAGCAGGCACTGCATCATACGCGGCTTTGGCAGGAACTTACATGTTTTCAAAAATTGCGAAGAAGCATATAAATACCTCTGTAGCATCAGAATTTAATTATTTGGAAGATTTTTTGACGAAAGACAGTCTTATTATTGCTCTTTCGCAAAGTGGGGAGACTATCGACGTGGTTGAGCCTTTGATCCGTGCAAAAGAAAAGGGATGTAAGATTATCGCAATAACCAACACTTTAGGCTCCACAATTTACAGAATGGCAGATTGCAATATGCTTCTTAACGCCGGACCGGAAAAGGCAGTAGCATCGACAAAAGCATATATTGCGAAAGTTTCGGTCATATTGATGCTGGCGTATTCTCTTGTTGGGCAAATAGAAAAAGCCAGAAATATTCTTCTTAAAACTGCGGATGAGATACGAAGATTACTTTCAAAAAAAACAGTTGATCAAATTAAAACGATCGCTAAAGCTTTAAGTAAAACAAAAAATATTTATGCAATAGGTCGAGGAGCTTCTTATTCTTCAGCTTTGGAGGCAGCCTTGAAAATCAAAGAAGTCTCTTATGTGCCAACGGAGGGACTTGCTGGAGGAGAATTAAAGCATGGAACAATTGCGTTAATCAGTAAGGGTACTCCCTGCATAGTATTTGCGCCACAGGATGAAACTTACGGGTCAATAATCTCAAATGCAATTGAAATTAAATCAAGAGGAGGAATGATTATTGGAATCGGATTTAAAAAAGAAGAAGTTTTTGATCATTTCATAGAAGTTAAAGATGTTGATTCCGGATCTTATATGGCTCAGGTTGTTGTGGCTCAACTTTTGGCATACAACATGGCAATTGAATTAAGGCTGGATCCGGACAAGCCACGAAACCTCGCCAAGTCCGTTACGGTAAAATAAGTTTGTCCGGCGCATCCCCTTTAGATTTTGTTTGTTTCTTTTCTGCGCTTCTTTTTGCAATAAGATCTTGAACCTGCAATCGATAAGGAGGCAAAAGAGCTTTATTGATAAGAGTTAGTCTGAAGGAGGCAAAAGAGCTTTATTGATAAGAGTTAGTCTGCCGCTTTTTAGTAAAAAGTCACTTATGGTTTGTGGGAGCGCTGTAAACCCCTCATTAAAAAATATTCCAAAGGTAGGATCTTGACTGGCGTAGTTGATTATTTTTTTCCATTGTTCGCTGGGGATTATTTGCATTGCGTCTCCGTTTAGATTCAGCTTGCTATAGCCCATAGCTGCTACGTTGTGCTCATCGACGAAATTTTTAGCATTAAATTCGTTGTCCCTGAGAATGTTAACTACTGTATGTAGAGATACGCCAAGCAGGATTCCTGCGTAGTTAATTGACAATGACTGTCGTTGGGTAGGAGCTAATCTGGATTCTAAATCATCAACTAGTGCGGTTGTCATCTTGCCGTGATCGGACAATCCAAAAAGCTTCATGATGAGTTCCTTTCCTTGGTTGATATACGCATTTGCAACTACGTATCTAGGATCCGTTACAAATCTTTTTCCTGCTTTAATTTTTTCTATGTCTATCAAATGTGAGGCATCGTTGCCACTTGACATTAATTGTTCCACTGACATATCGTGAAATTATACAATTCACATATTTGTATTGCAATAATTTTGGCAAGATTGCGGCAATAATCGGCAAGACTTGACAAAATATGAAAGCTGAATTATATTCGATTCTCCAGGAAGACACCATTAGGAATCTGCTAAATTATTTTGCGCAGAAATAGCTGCCGACAATAGTCAATTCCCTGAGCGAATCATAATTTGAAACAAATACCGAAGCGCTTCCCCCATCTAAATTTACAGCATCAACAATATCTATGCCGGTTTGTTTTTTAAATAAATCAATAATTTCAGGGAGTTTTTCAAGCATCGGGCCTTCATATTCCGCTGAATCACGATAAAATACTAAGAAAATTAAATTGTTATCCAGAGCAACTCCTGCAACAATGCGTCGTTTTGGCTCATCATTCTTTATAGCAAGAGCTAAAGGTTCTCTGTTTAGTTTCAGAAGCGGTCCCGATTGCAGACCGAGCCGAGGAATAGTGCTTGGAAAATCCGCGCCAATCTTTACATTATCGGAGGAATCAATCCACAAAAATCCATTACGGGTAGCACTTTGTGAAAATTTGGAAATAACTTCAAAATTACTGACAAAAAGCCCCAAATGCGTGTTTTCCTCGGAATAAAATCCTCCGTTTACCATTTGAATAAAGCTTAACTTCTTCCGGTTTAACTTTGGCCCAGGAGATGCGGATCGGAACTGCGGCAACATTTATCACAATTGATTGTTTCCAGACAGCAGGAGTGACAGTGGGTGCTTCATTTGCAGATAGAACATTATTACTGTGGGGAAGTGTTTGGGGGGTTGATTTTTTCCAATAAAAAAACCCTGCAAAAATCAAAAGAGTTATGATAGAAAGCGCAAGAAACCATTTTTTCATCTGTCCCATCTTATCTTAGAGCCGCCCAAAATGCAAAAAATTCAGAGATTCTCTCTCTTGCGCCAAACATGGTTTTCCACTACATTTTAATTAATGAGACTATTTGCCCGTAGTTTTTTTATATTCCTCTTTTTTATCCTTTCCTTTTTCTTTTTCACTTCAGTTACTTTCGCCGCAACGACTCCATTTCGAAGCGCAAATATTATTGCAACTGATGGTACAGTTCCATATACAAATCTTAATAATTGTTCGGCTACCGATACGCAAACATGCGATAGGACAATGGCGGATTCTTATGCAAATTTATATTTTAGAGATTTTGGTAGTTATGCTGATTTTGGAATGTCACAAGGGTCAACAATTACCAAAGCTAGGATGAGAGTGACGGGTAAAACAAGCTACACATATTACGTCGGTCTGTCATTGCAAATGCCTGCTACATCCAACTGTCAATCACCCTCGTTCCTTTGGACGGGAAATTTAGGCAACAGCGCAATTAACGTACAAAATTTCATTGCTGACGTAACGCAGTCAGGAGTTCATGGTATTTACGCAAGCTGTCTCGGTTCTTATAATTTTGAAAACAATATGACGTGGCGAATTAATTATTCTTCTTCTCAGGCGTGGTCTGCGAATATTGACAATTTTGAAATAGCCTTTGACTATACTGCTCCAGCCCCAACGCCTACGCCCACACCTACTCCAGCTCCTACCTCGACACCGACACCAACCCCGACTCCTACTCCAACTCCCACGCCAATTCCCAAAACTCCTTTAATTCTTATCCCCGGCATCGGCGGATCTGAATTAAAAACAAACGAAATGAAGGTTTGGGCAGAAGACACGGGGCATGGGGGAAAATTTAACTATCTTTATCCTAAAGATGAAACTGTTTGGTTGAATGAGGATAAGATGGGGGAGTTTGGTGAAGACGACTATTACGATGTCCTGAGAATGAAGACTGATGGAATAACTTCAGAAGCAAATATAGGATTAACAGGAAACTTGGTGACTAGAGCTTATCAGGGAACAATAGATTTTTTTACATCAAATGGCTATGAATTAAATAAAACACTATTCTTATTTCCTTATGAGTGGAGAAAAGATATCAGCGAAACTAAAGATTTTGTTGATCAGGAAATTCAGCAAATCAAAACTCAAACAGGAAGCGCAAAAGTAGATATTGTTGCCCATTCAATGGGAGGATTGGTCGCGAGAAATTATATAGCAGATGCAAGTAAAGCTTTGAATGTGAGAAAACTATTTACATTAGGAACACCACATTTAGGATCGGTAAGTTCCTTAAAAGCCTTGAGATATGGTAATTGCCTTAAGTATCCGGTTGGTTCTTTCTGTTTATCTCTAGCTCCATTAGAAATGAGAGATGTGGTTCAGAATATGATCAGTAATTATGAGTTAGTGCCAAGCCAAGTATATTATAATTTTTATTCAGGAGAGGATAATAACCATCTTTATCCTTATAAAACAGAATTGGGAGTTTTGAATTATGCTCAGATTAAAACTTTATTGACTGGCTTTGGTCACAATACACAATTACTTAATCCTTCTGAAACCTTTCATGCCTTAGACAGTTCGTTATCCAATACTAATGGTGTTGAGGTAACGATAATTGCAGGTTCCGGTCAAAATACTCTGGGGCAAATTATTGAAGAAAAAAACCATAAAGATATTATGAATATAAATGGCGATGGAACGGTGCCTCTTCTTAGCGCCTCGTTAATTGATTATAGTAAAAGTTTGGTGCTTTTAGGTGACGCTTTAGTCTTTTATACCAATCAGAATCATGGTAGTTTAGTTGCTTCAGGTCCCGCATTGAATTTGGTAAAAAACATTCTTAATGATAGCGATCAGTTGCCGGATGGGGTATCCATAATTCCTTATTCATTCAGCGGAACCCAGGTTTCCGTGCATTCACCGGTAGATATTAACGTTTATGATGCGAACAACAATCATACAGGTCCGATAAGCGATGGAGATTTCGAAACAAATATTCCGGGAAGTTCATATGATACTTTGGATGATGCGAAATTTATTTTTCTTCCAGATGTTGGACAATATACAATCAAATTCGAGGCAACCGATCAGGGGAGTTTTGATTTTAAAATTAAAAAATATGAAAACGATATTCTTTCCAAAGAGACTTTGTACTCAGATATTCCTTTGATAAGCTCTACCAAAGCAGAGACGAAACTTGATACGTCTTCCGGGCAGTCTCCAATAATATTGCTTGATAAAGACGGTAACGGGATAGTTGATCAGGAAATTAGTCCGTTTTCGAATCAAACTCCGACATCAACACCGACTCCAACGTCAAATCCAACATCCACTCCGACACTTGCCTCAACCTTTACCCCCACTCAAGCTCCAATAGCAATTGCTAAATCAAATGAGACATTGATAAAAAACGAAGAAAAAAATGCTGTTAATATGACTGCTGATGTGGCAGGCGTTAGCAATGTGGCTGATAAAAGCGTAAATAAAGACAAGGGGTATATTCTTGGTATAATCGTACTGAGCGCAGCGGCTATTGTTTTGTTCTTTATCCGGACAATTATTTTATCTTTTCTTAAAAAGTCTCAATAACGCTTTCCAAATTACCCAAATAACAATAAACCAAAAAATAATATCTAAAGTAAGCATTAAATTGTTATTTGATGCACCTAGAAAATTGAAAGATGCAAAACCAAAGGGTAAACCAGTTGGATTTTTAGCAAGGTTAATGGAGTCGTCTACAAATGCTGCTCCATAGGTTGCGATTACGCTCAAGACTAAAATAATTACGAATGATTTTTTGGTCAAACTTTTTTTCACACTTTTACTCATAATCTTACACTATCACAAAAATTCCACCTGAGCAATATAATCGTTAATACATAATACGAAATACAAAATACTCAATACTGTTCTGCCGCGCAGAACCATAGTGAAAAGGGGTGGAAAAGAGAATATAATAAACTAAACAAATGAATTTATTTTTTGACACAAAATTAGCCGATAGATACACGAGCTTTCCTCAAAAAATAAGGGTTTTGACAGAGGATTGGGTTAATAGACAAGTATACTGTCCAAATTGCGGGCATTTGGATATTGACAAATATGGAAACAACATGCCTGTTGCCGATTTTTTTTGCTCAAACTGCAAGGAGGATTATGAATTAAAAAGCAAAAAAGATGCTGTTGGTACAAAAATAGTTGATGGTGCTTATCGAACGATGATTGACAGACTACAAAGCACGAACAATCCTAATTTCTTTTTGCTTAATTACGATTTAATAAACTTTTCTATTTTGAATTTTTTCGTTATCCCAAAACATTTTTTTGTTCCAGAAATTATAGAAGAAAGGAAGCCGCTTGCAGTAACAGCGCGCCGTGCAGGTTGGAAGAGAACTTTGTTTTTGAGAGAAGAAAAAGAGATAGGCGCAAAAGGATGGCTTTTAGATATTATGAATTGTATCGAAAAATTAGCAAGCAATAATTTTATTCTCGATGATGTTTATGCTTTTAAAAACGTTTTAAGTAGAAAACATCCTAGGAACAAGCATATCAAGGACAAAATTCGTCAGCAATTGCAGATTCTGAGGGATAAAGATTATCTTCAATTCCTAGGCAGCGGGAAATATATGATTACGTAGTTGACTTTCTTTAATATCTGATCAAAGATCAGGTATGAGACAAATATCTTTTACTATTACTGAAGACGAAATAAGAAATGTTTCTAAGGACATTAGCGAGCGGGATTTATCAGACGAACAGATTCAATCAGTTTTAGCCACAATCGAATGCGATGAGATGTTATGGGAAGACATACGTAATTCGATAATAGGTTCTATCGATAGAGAATTGTTCCCATAAGAATCTCTTAATAAGGAAGATTCCTTTATAAATTTAATGACGATAAAAGCATTTATCAAAAAATTGGAAAAAATTGCGAAAGAACATGGAGCGTCTGCCAAAGTGGTAATGGCCGACGGTATTCTTATCGTTGGTCCCGTTTATTTAGAAAATTTTTTAAATAAAAAAGTAGTTGTCATAACAGATCAAAAATAGAAATTGATTATCGTAAAATTACACTAAATCAATTTAGCTTCATTAGCTGGGAAATTTTGATTTCTGAGTTTTTCAAATTAAACTTTCAGGCCTCGCTCCGCTCGGCCCAATTCATAATCACAATCTAAACCGAGCTCACAATAAATACCCTTAAATACTTGAGATTGTTGGGATGTTTTGTGTTATAGTGAATATGAGATGAAATCTTTAAAACAAATGGAAAGACATCTTAAGGGTATGGCGAATCATTACAGAATAGCCATTTTGCTTTTGATCGCCGGTAACAAGAAAATAACTCTTGAGGCAATCGTCGAAAAACTCGAAGCAAACGAGAAAACAATAGGCGAACACACCCGAAGACTTGTTACGGCAGGTCTCATAAACAAAGAGTATAGAGGTAAATTTGTCGAGCACACACTATCTCCTTACGGAAAAATATTCGTTGACTTTCTAAAAAAGTTTCAGAATACTCAATGAACATCCTTATAAACTTGAGAATATAGGGATGTTTTGTTGTATATAGCAAGTTTCAGTAGCAAATATTTGTATCTATACTATAAATAATGTAATATGAGGAAATTATTTTTTGATATTGAGACTTTGCCGGCGGAGAAAGACAAGCATTCAATTTTGCACGAGATTCATCGGAGGCGAGCTGATGACGGGAAGAAGGTAGAAGAAATTGAAAGCTTTATTGCCAAAACGTCTTTGGATGGAGCTTTCGGTAGAATTGCTTGTTTATCTTATGTAATTGATGATGGGCCGGTCAAAACTCTTTGCGGGGATGAAAAGAAAATCCTGCAGGATTTTTGGGAAGTTGCCAAGGAAATAGATTTATTCATCGGATTTAATATCCTGGATTTTGATCTGCGGTTTATTTATCAGCGGTCAGTTGTCTTGGGAGTTAAGCCGACCAGAGAATTAAATTTTGCCAGATATCGAAATAGTCCAATTTATGATGTCATGCGTGAGTGGGCCAAATGGGACATGCAGGACAAAATAAGCCTAGACACTCTTGCCAAAGTATTGAGTCTTCCTTCATCCAAAGGTGGATCAATTGAGGGAAAAGACGTCGCCAAGGTCTACAAAGACGGAAGAATAAAAGAGATTTGTGAATATTGTGAAAAAGACGTCGAGCTGACCCGCAAAATCTACAATAAAATGACTTTTGAAGACCCGTCATTAGGTCGTCAAGGCTAATTTGTATATCGACTTCAAGGATAGTATAATATCTGGATGGCACAGCTGTTGGGACTTGTTCTTTTGTCAGCTTTTATAACAGGTGTTCTCCTGATACCCTTTATAGACTTCTTATATAAAATGAAATTCCGCCGCCTCAAGCAAAAAACCGTGGACATGTTCAATGCTCCGACTCCCACATTTGACAAATTCAATAATTGGAAGGCAGGTACGCCATTTGGCGGAGGAATATTGATTATTGCGGTTGTTTGCATACTGACTTTTTGGGCATACGGGATATTGGATGCGGACATTAAAGCTTGGGAAATAATTGCGATTATGCTTGCATTTATTGGTTTTGGAGTTTTGGGTTTTTACGATGATCTAAAAAAACTAGTTAACGGAAACAAAGCTTTTTTTGGTCTAAAATTTAGGCATAAATTTATAATTCAGTGGGGTTTGGCTCTTATAATAGCTTCTATTTTATATTTTCAACTCGGATATTCATTCATTTTTATCAGAGGCTTTGGATTAGCGCCTTTAGGATTTTTGTTTATTCCTTTTGCAGCTTTTGTTATTGTAGCTTTCGCAAATGCTTTTAATATTGCAGATGGTTTGGACGGGTTAGCATCGGGTCTTTTACTTATTTGTCTTGCTGCGTTTTTGGCAATTACCTCCAATCAATTAGATAAGCCTTTAGGAATATTTATAGCAATACTCATGGGATCGGTTGGAGCATTTTTGTATTTCAATATTTATAAAGCAAGAATTTGGTTGGGAGACGTAGGAGCATTGTCTCTCGGAGCGGCATTAGCAGTAATTGGTCTGTTGACCGGTAAAATTATTGCATTAGCATTTATTGGAGGAGTTTTTGTCATAGAAATTGCATCCTCCCTTACTCAAATTCTCGCGAAAAAGTTTTTCCATAAGAAGATTTTCCTAGTTTCCCCCTTTCACCTTCTTTTAAGGAGAATCGGTTGGGACGAGCCGAAAATAGTTATGAGAGCTTGGCTTTTAGGATTTCTTTTTGCTATTCTTGGACTATATATAGCTTTTATTTAATAATTCAGAATCTTCTCAATTCTATATGAAGAAAATTGACATTTCTCTTTTAATTTCCGTTATAATTCTTACTTTTTTTGGACTTTTTATGATTTATGACGTATCAAGCTTTGTTGCCTTTAGGGATTTTGAAGATAAATATCATTACATTAAAGATCAATTTCTGTGGGTAGTGCTTGGATTCGGAGCGTTAACTTTTTTCTCCATTTTTGATTATCGTAGATTATATGCGCTCGCGCTTCCTATACTTTTGATAGCTTTGATTCTCTTAACCCTAGTTTTTATTCCGGGCATTGGAGTTAGTCTTTTGGGGGCACGCAGGTGGATTGATGCGGGAGCTTTTCTTCTGCAGCCTGCGGAATTTGTTAAGCTGGGGCTGGCAATTTATCTGGCAGCCTGGTTTTCCAACAAAGAAAAAGGGAGATTCCCTGCATTTTTACTTTTGATGGGTTTAGTTTTGGGATTAGTAATGATTGAGCCGGATATGGGAACAGCAATTGTAATTTTGGCTGAAGCTTTGATAATTTATTTTCTTTCCGGTGCGAGTATACTTCATTTTTCCCTAGCAGTTCCCTTAATTGGATTTTTGGGATATTTACTTATAATAGTATCTCCTTATAGGACAAAAAGACTGGATACATTTTTAAACATCGATTTGTCTTCGGAATCTTCTTATCACGTAAAGCAGATTTTAATTGCTTTAGGAAGCGGAGGCTTGACAGGTGTGGGTCTTGGAAATTCTTTACAGAAATATGCATATCTTCCCGAAGGCACAACAGACTCTATATTCGCAATTATTGCCGAAGAATTAGGGTTTGTGGGGGCAGTTGGGCTAATCCTATTCTTCATTTTCATTATTTTCCGATGTTTCCGTATAGTTGTTAATTGCCGGGATAATTTTGGTAAACTATTAGCAGGCGGTATAACAACTTTTTTGGCAATTCAAATAATTATTAATCTGGCTGCGCAGACAGCGTTAGTTCCATTAACGGGAATTCCTCTCCCTTTTATTTCTTATGGGGGATCTGCTCTTATTGTTGATCTTGCTGCAGTCGGAATTCTGTTAAATATTTCGAAAAATAGAATATGAAGATTATCATAATCGGCGGACATTTAGCGCCGGCACTTTCTGTTTTGGAAGCTCTTCCCAAAAATACACAAGTTCTTTTTGTCGGAAGAAAATATGCATTAGAGGGTGACAATGCATTATCTCTGGAATACAATACGATAACTTCTTTAAATATTCCTTTTGTTGGGTTAAATACGGGAAGACTTCAAAGAAAGATAACCCGTTTTACTCTTTTTTCCTTACTGAAGCTTCCTTTTGGAATTATTAAGTCTTTTTTAATTTTGATTGATTTCAAACCTGACGTTGTTGTTGGATTTGGGGGATATGTTTCGATCCCGGTAACTTTTTGTGCTTTTGTGCTTCGGATTCCAGTTGTGATACACGAGCAGACCATGGAGGCAGGACTTACCAACAGGCTGGTGTCTAGATTTGCAAAAAAGATTTGTATATCTTGGGATTCCTCAAGGAAATATTTTCCGAAAGAAAAAGTTATTTTGACGGGAAACCCCATGCGTAAATTTCCAATCATGAATCCGCCGGCCGGCAAGCAATATTCAATTTTCAACAATAACCTGCCAATAATTTATGTTACGGGAGGAAGTTCGGGATCGCATTTTATAAACACTTTGGTAGAAGGGATAATAGAAGAACTATTAAGAAAATATAATATTATTCATCAGGCGGGAGATGCTCATGAATATTGTGATTTTGACCGCTTGAAGAAGCTAAAAGAAAGTTTGTCTAAGAAACTTCGTGATAATTATATTTTGCAAAAATTTATTGAGCCTTCACAGGTGGGAGATATATTGAAGTTATCCTCTTTAATTATTTCACGGTCCGGCATGAATATTATAACTGAAATTATACATTTTGAGAAACCTGCCATACTTTTCCCTATTCCTTTTTCTCAAAATAATGAACAGCTGAAGAATGCTAAATTTTTAGAAGGGATTGGACTGGGTATTGTCTTACGTCAAGCAAAAGCAAACGATAGACAGCTATTGCGGACAATCAACCTAATATTTCGCAATATAAATAATTATAAAATAAATAGAAAAAAATTGGGGACTTTGCCTGGAAAAAATGCTGCACAAAACATAATCTCGGTTATAAACTATGCTTATAAATCCAAGACGGCAAAAGCATTTTAAAATAAAATTTGCCGCATACATTTTGCTCTTAGGAATATTGGTGATTTCCTTTTTTTTCTTAAATAGATTTATTCTTTCAAGAAAGCCTTTGTTTATAAGTCCGATAGGCAAAATAAGTATAGATTTGTCTTCTGTCAAGAAAATTTTAAAAGACAATAATATTTCATATTCTAAGGTTACTTTGTCGGACGATTCCTATTTAGTGAATATTTCCGATAACGGACAGGTTAGGCTTTCTCAAGATAAAGATATCGGTAAGCAAATATCCTCTTTACAAAGAATGCTGATTCAGCTTACAATAGAAGGAAAGCCATTCGAAAGCATAGATTTTAGGTTTTCGGAGCCCATTATTTCTTTTTAATAAAAGTATGAGTGATGGTAAAATGGTTGTAGGTGTTGATATTGGAACTTCTAAAATTGTTACGATCATTGCCAGGGTTGATGATGAGTTTGTTAATGTTTTGGGAGTTTCCGAAGTTGCATCCCGCGGAGTAAAGAAAGGCCAAATAGTTGACATAAAAGAGGCGGTTAATTCTATAAATAATTCTTTGGATGGCGCAGAAAGGATGGCGGGATATCCCGTATCGCACATAATAGCCTCGATTGGAGGAAGTCAAATTGAGTCGCAAAATTCACGAGGCGTAGTTGCGGTATCTTCTCCTCAAAGTGAAATAACAGAAAGTGATCTTGCTCGGGTAGTGGATGCGGCAAAGGCAGTTTCTCTTCCGTCGAGTCGCCAAATTATTCATGTTCTTCCCCGAAATTATATTGTAGATGGACAGGAGGGAATAAAAGACCCGATTGGCATGACCGGAATAAGACTGGAAGTTGATACTCATATTATTTCAGCTGCTTCTCCCTCTCTAAGCAATTTGGAAAAAGCTTTCTCTCAAGTTGGGATAGATGTGGATAGTGTTGTTTTCAACGGGTATGCTTCTGGACTTGCGGTTCTATCCGAAACAGAAAAAGAATTGGGAGTCGTATTGATAGATATTGGGGCAGGAACAACGGATATTTCTATTTATTCCGAAGGATCGGTTGCATATTCTTCTGTTTTGCCGATTGGAGCAAGACACATCACTAATGATTTGGCAATTGGACTTCGGATTTCCTTGGAGTCTGCAGAAAAGATAAAAATTTACTTATCTAATTCGTCCAAAAAACCAAAAATTGAAAGATTGGGAGAAACATTTCAAAAAGATGCAAGGAATACCGATGAAGTAGATTTAAGCTCTTTGGGATTGCCCGAGGATCTTAGAAAGGTTTCGCATAAAACATTGACTGATGGAATAATCAGACCTCGGCTTAATGAAATTTTTACAATGATAGGGATAGAAATAAAAAGAAGCGGGTTTGGCGGTCTTACCCCTGCGGGAATTGTAATAACAGGGGGAGGGGCCCTGACGGTTGGAATAACGGATAGTGCGAAAAGAACTTTGGCAATGCCGGTTAGAGTTGGAATACCCATAAATATAAAAGGATTAATAGATGAAATAGAAAATACTCCTTTTGCAACCGTTGTAGGTTTGGCGTTTTTCGGAGCAACTCTGGATGTTAAGCAATCTTTGCCTTTCGGTTTGAGTATTCCGAGCTTTGGAAATTTGGGTATAAGTAAATTATTTTCCCGCATTATCAAATTTATAAAATCCTTCATGCCATAAACGGAATCATTGACTTTTTAAAAATGGGATGTTAGGATAGGTAGGATTCACAAGTTATGTTAATAAAACCTCAAACTACGAATTTTGCAAAAATACGGGTTTTAGGCATAGGCGGAGGGGGAATGAATGCCCTCAACTCGATGATTGCTTCAAGTCAGGTAAAGAGTGTTGATTTTATTTCCGTAAATACCGATGCTCAAGTTCTTCTTTTGTCAAAATCCCAAACAAAAATTCAAATTGGGGAAAATCTTACAAAGGGTTTGGGTAGCGGTGGCAATTCGGATATTGGCAGACAAGCTGCTGAGGAGTCCTACGAAAAAATAAAAGAATTTATTGACGGATCGGATATGGTTTTTATAACAGCAGGCATGGGCGGCGGAACAGGAACAGGAGCGAGTCCTGTAATTGCCAGAGCTGCAAAAGAAATAGGCGCATTAACTGTTGCAGTGGTGACAAAGCCTTTCGCATTTGAAGGAACAAGAAGAATGGTGACGGCAGAAGATGGCATAGAAGAGCTTAGGGAAAAAGTAGATACTCTTATTGTTATTCCAAATCAAAGAATTCTGGACGTCGTTGATAAGAAAGTTTCTCTTCTTGAGGCGTTCAGAATTGCAGATTCGGTTTTAACGCAGGGTGTCCAGGGCATTTCGGATCTGATTACAATTCCGGGGTTAATTAATGTTGATTTTGCGGACGTAAAAACTATTATGAGCAGCGCAGGGTCAGCTCTTATGGGAATTGGCACCGGTGTTGGGGAAAATAGGGCGATTACAGCCGCAAGAAGCGCCATTGCCAGCCCGCTTCTGGAAATTTCTATGGATGGAGCAAGGGGAGTGCTGTTTAACATTACCGGAGGACCTGATCTGACAATGACAGAAGTCGATGAGGCTGCCAAAATCATCTCTGCCGCTGCTGATCCAGATGCGAATATTATTTTCGGCGCTACGATTGATGAATCTATGCATGATCAAATAAAGATATCGGTGATCGCAACCGGCTTTGATCACACCAGACAAACTCTGAAAGAATTTGTTAGACCTATAATAAATAATGCTGCGCCAAAGCCGGAATTAGCAAAGGATGATAAACCAGCGCCAAGTCCGCAGGAAACGCCTCAAGATGACGACAGCGACGACGCCTGGGACATTCCCGCCTTTTTGCGGCAAAGGAATTAAAATATGGCAACAGTTGAACAAAGTCGGCAGGTTTCTCCAGAAAATCTTTTTCCCAAAGATGTCTTGCC
>Ga0075616_109_pt1 | contig 17822 bp, 14 predicted proteins | sample RifGroA1_FD_68370 | JGI IMG/M metagenome (GOLD analysis project Ga0075616, IMG submission 68370) | Microgenomates (Levybacteria) bacterium GW2011_GWA1_37_16
TGTAGGCCGATTGGCAAGCGATACATCTATAGAAAAAGATCATCAAACAATACGGATTATCAACGGAACGGAGGTAATTGGGCTTGGGAATAGGCTGGCCAGATTAATAACTAATATGGGCGGAGATGTTATAATTGTTGCGACATCGGATAGCTTGATAAAAAAGTCCTCAATATTATATATTGATAAAAAAACTTATACAGTAGAAAGATTACAAAAGGTGCTTGGATACGAAGTTGCGAAAGAAGAGAATAATGCGATATCGGACATAACTATAGTGATAGGGGAGGATAAACTTAATTCTCTCCCTTTTTAATTTTTAATATATGAATATTTGGTTGGTAATTATTGTAATAGCGATTATATCCATAGTTTTTTCCATAATTGCTCTTGCCGATCTGGAAAATAAATCCCACATTTACAAGACTCAAAAAAAACTATTCAAGGGGAGAGTTATATTTCAGGATTCTTCTTCCGGGAAAGAAACGCGATCATCATCTTCTTCTCCGAGGTCTTTATAGTTTTTTATTTTTGTTCTTGTTTTTGATAAACCCAAATTTTTGTTCTTGTTTTTGATAAACCCAAATCTTGATCGGCAGTCTGCGGGAAAGAAGGCTGGTTCTTGTATTTGGATACTCTTTTAGTTTCTTTTACGAAGACACAAACATTATGTTCGGTTGCAGATTTTATACAGGCCGTATACGTGTTCCCGCCTTTTATTAGTTTGGTTAGTCTTTTTCCTACATCATCAGGCAATACTCCCAAATATTGTTCATTTTGGTCTTGAACAAATATTTTCGATCTCTTGATGATGATTACAACGGGTTGGCCTGTTGTTAAGAGGGAAATAATTTTTGGCTGGGCTGTGTTCACGAGGGAAATAATTTTTGTTTTTCCCGTTTCCTCAAGAAAAGTGTTGCTAACGCCCCTAACAGAAGATAAGCTTTTTGCGATTTGTCTAGGTCCCAGTTCTGTCAGTTTTCTTATGTTCCTTATTGCAATTTGATTTAGAATATCTATTTTCAATACTTTCCTATATGTAGATTTAGCATCTTGTATTCTTCCTAAAATTGTAAATGCGTATGCTAAGCGATTAAGAGCGTCGATATCCTTAGGGTTTTCATTTATGAGGGCTCTGTTTAAAGAAGCCGCATTTTTCCAGTCGCCTAAGAGCATTGCCTGAATAGCCTTGTCTTTTTGTAGTGTCATTTGCGGAAATTATTACGGATTGTTGTGAAAGATGATACAAGGTTTTGTTGCAAAAGTCAATGGATAAACAGTATAATAAGCAGATAGTAAATGGTGAATAGTTCATAGTTCATTGTAAAACGATCTACTATCTACTATCAACCATCAACTATCAACTGCTATGTCTGGACATTCAAAGTGGGCTACAATAAAAAGAGCAAAAGGCGCAGCTGATCTCAAAAGAGGACTGACTTTTACCAAGATTTCCAATGCAATTACAGTTGCGGTTAAAGCCAGTGGGGGAATAGCAGATCCCAATAGTAATTTTAAACTTCGTCTCGCCGTAGATGCAGCCAGAGCAGCAAATATGCCCAAAGAAAACATTGAGCGGGCAATTCAAAAGGCAATTGGGGAAGATACAGGAGAAGTTTCGGAGGTAATTTATGAAGGCTTTGCTCCGGAAGGAGTTAGTGTAATTATAGAGGCTGCTACTGACAATACAATGAGAACCACAAGCGAGATAAAAAGCATATTTAATAAAGATGGTGGAAATTTTGGCCAACCCGGATCTGTTGCATATCAATTTGAACAAAAAGGCAGAATAATTATAAATAAAAACGGAAAAACTATAGATGAGTTGTTCGAAATTGCGCTTCAGAGCGGGGCAGAGGATATAGAAGATATTCAGGATAAGGCGATTATTCAGACATCTTACGCCGATTTATCTTCCGTTCGGGAGCGCCTTATGGAAAAAGGTATGGTGTTGGAAGCAATTGAGACTATTCGAAAGCCTCTAATTCCAATAGTCATTTCGGATCCGGCAAAGTTGGAAAAAGTTGTCAATTTTTTGGATAAAATAGGGGCTTTAGATGATGTTCAAAAAGTTTACTCAAATTTGGCTTAGAAGATTTTCAAAAAAGATTAATTTTCTTTTTAATATCCCGAAAAGACAGAAGTTTATAGTTACGGTAGTTATTTTGTCTTTAATTCTTTTTTTCTCGGAACAACTATTTGGTCGTGGGGGAATATATATAGCTCTTTTGTTATCTTTTCTTACAGATCTTTTTGTCTTTTGGGCTATAAGGAAAGATCTTGAGGATAATTTTTCGCCTCAGGTTTTTATTTTACCGTTATTTTATACCTTGGCGTGTGCCTTATTTTATTTTTTGGTTCCGGCCAGATTCATGACCCGTATAGGAATGACGTCGCTGTATGCTCTTGGACTTTATTCACTTCTCCTTTCTGAAAATATTTTCATTGTTTCCTCGATTAGGACCATTGCTCTTCTGTCATCTGCCCGTACCGTTTCATTCATTGTAACCTTACTCTCTTATTTTTTTATGGCAAATGTTGTTTTCGCTTTGCATCTGAATATTTTTGTAACATTATTTTTTGTTTTTACTTTTTCTTTCGCCCTAGTTTTGCACTCCATATGGACTCACACTTTGGAAAAAGATTTTCGCTTGAATATTGAATGGGTCTTGCTGATTGTGGTCTGTATTGTTGAAATTGCACTTATATTATGGTTTTGGTCAACAACGCCAACGATAATAGGATTGTTTCTAACAGGCCTTTTTTACATTTTGGTAGGTATTTCTCAAATATGGCTAGACAAAAGACTTTTTAAGGGTGTTATGTGGGAATATATTTGGGTTGCAGTAATTGTTTTTCTGGTTTTTATAACATTTAGCGCCAGATCGTAGAAAATAAATTCGGCAGAAAGTGGGGAAGAGGGAAGTCCTTCGACTCGCTTCACTCACTCAGGATGATATAGTTTGATATACGAGCCTATAATATTATAGGACTTAATTTTGATTCTGCTTTGCAGAATGTGGATAACTTTTCACGGAATTATGCGGGAATTTTCACACCGTACAAAGCTTACTTCCTCTCGAGGTCTACGTCCTCGCATCGGAAGGGCGCTTATACGGTGCAGGCACCGCGCACTATTTCATTGTTTTTTCTTTCATTGAAGAACCTTATTCTCTTCTTCCTTTATTCTTCATCATTTATCACTAACGTTCTAGCCTTGAAATTAAATGTTTGGGTTGATAGATCAACCTAACTCGAAAAAAATACGAACATGCCAACATACGTGTTTTTGAGGCTAAAATCGTGAGTTTAGAAGGTTTTAGCAATCTAAATTACGATACACCCGACCCGGGGTGGAGGGGCGCGCTGCTAGTAATTATTAATGATAAATGATTAATGATTAAGGATGACGACTTGATAAATCTTTAAGCGTCGATCGGAGAAGTAGATGTCTTATTCTCCAAGCAATATTATCTGTGAATATCAAGAGAATAATCCGCGAAGATCAAAATAAAAAACTTAAGCAGCCGGAGAGGAGAAAGTGATTATGTCGTACAATATAACTTTTGCGACACCACCCAAGCTCAAGTTCGCGGAGAAGTGGCTAAAATCGGTTCATAGTTGATGGTTAATAGTTGATAGTTTTGAAAATGAGACTTCTCTTTTGGCAATTATTCTCCCTAATTTCCCGGGTCCGGATTTTGATACACTTCCCTACTATGGGACTAATATATTATATTTTCACGAGGCCAAATCGAGGCTAAATATGTTAATTTTCGTCTATTCCCCTGAGTTCTATTGCAGGGACAGTACTGGACTATTAGTTAAAACCAAGTCGTTTAAGAGCGGATTCGCTTGGAGCTCCACGGACCTTCCCGAGGTGGCATTTGATTAACCTTAAATCCTAAATTATTCATGTGCTGCTTGAACGCACTGACATTATTTTCGTCGAGATACCTAAATGTTGATTTAGCTCTCTCTGTAAAATTACCACCGTGCACTAGTAAGCTAGATCTTTCCTTGGGATCTTTTGGTTCAACCAGCTCGATGTAGTTACGAATTATCCATAGGGAATATCTTTCAACGTGACCAGCCCAATTGTATGGATCTAATTTGCTTAAATCTTCTTCGGTTAGTTTGAGTCGTAGCATGAACGTTTTCCTTACAATAAATATAGCAAATTCTATCTCATCGGATGGAATTCCGTTTTCTCTATCCATAGTTGTGGAATTTTAGCATATTCTGGTATTTTAGACAATTCCGTACGGCATTGACAAGGTAATTTGTTATGTCGCATAATATAAGAAGCTACGTCGCAAAATAAAAAAGGAAATGCCTTATGGATAACAAGCTGCCGGCAGTTGTCAATGAACTTTCCCACCTCATTGATGAATTTTTGGAATATCTGGAAATTGAAAAAAATTGCAGTAAATTAACCATCCGCGACTATCGGCATTATTTGGAAATTTTTAATATCTGGTTTACCCAAAATATGCCCGAAAAATCATTGAAAGATTTGGATTTACCAACGGTTAGGAAATATAGGGTTTTCTTAGCGAACCGCGAAGATGCCAAGGGAATGACTCTAAAACGCGTCACGCAGAATTATTATGTGATTGCACTTCGTTCATTCTTGCGGTTTCTTATAAAAAATGATCATGTAACCCTTGAGCCGTCCAAAATCGATCTGCCGAAAACTGAAAGCCGGAGTTTGAAATTTCTGGAACGTGAACAAATTGATAGATTAGTAACTTCAATTGATACTTCCAAAGAAGATGGAATTAGAGACAGGGCAATTTTTGAATTATTATTTTCAACCGGGCTGCGTGTGTCGGAATTGGTAAAGCTTAACCATAATCAAATAAATCTCGAAAGGCGTGAATTTGGAGTCGTAGGAAAAGGAGGACGGGCCAGAGTGGTTTTCGTTTCGGACAGGGCGGAAGAATGGGTCACGCGGTATCTGAAAGAACGGAAGGATAATTTTAAGCCTTTATTCATCCGTTATTCGGGAAAAATTACAGAGGAAGATAATGGAGAAAAAATGAGATTGACTGCGCGTAGCATTGAAAGAATTGTAAAAAAATATGTTCGATTTGCGAGGATTCCTGTTGACGCAACAGTCCATACGCTTCGTCATTCATTCGCAACAGATTTGTTAACTAATGGCGCAGACCTTCGGTCGGTTCAGGAAATGTTGGGACACAAAAATATTGCCACCACTCAAATCTATACCCACGTGACAAATAAGCAGCTCCGCGACGTCCACAAAAGCTTCCACAGTGGGAATAAATAATTTTTAATATTCCCACATCGGGTGTGGGATTGAGGCTACACATCGGGACACCAGTGTTTCTAGGACTCATTTCTCAAGATCAAATGTTAGATGCTTGATGTTTGCAAGTTGCTTAGCATAGTCTTCTTGATCTTTAACAAACCGTTCATAATCCTTAAGGGAAATTAATTGTTCTATTTCTTTTCTTTTGCATAATTTGTTGTCCTCCAGACCGATATATCCCAAATATGAAGACCATTTAAAATTTCGCAAATCTTTTACCAAATATCCAACAAGAGGATTTAAATGAATATATCTGGTCGTATGGAGCAGTTGTTCATCTGATTCTATCCTAATAGCCTTGAATGGCCCCTGAAATAATGATCCGACTCTTTCGTTTTTTGTATTAAAATAGCGAGTATAGCTGTTTATAAGTCTTCTGATGAAAGTTGATATGCCATTGTCGCTAATTTGCTTGAACAGAAAATGAAAGTGATTTGGCATTAGACAATATGCTATGATTTCAACAAGTTTTTTGTCTGAAAGCTTTTCTTTAATATCCTTATCCGCTTTGGAAAATTTTACTTGAGGAGATATTTGCTGGTAATATTGAACAGCTTCAAGAAATCTCGCGTACTCCCTGTTATCCGTAAAAACATTTCTTTTCTCAACCCCACGATTAAAGACGTGATAAACCTGGTCGTTTACTAGAGGAGTAATTCTATAAGGCATAACTTCATTATGCTCTCTTCCCCCGAAGTGTCAATACGTTTCCACATCGGGTGTGGGAAAGATCGGGTGTGGGAAAGGTGGGAAAGATTGGGCAATAAGTAAAACGCCGTTTTGATGGTATAATTGCAGTATGGGAAGTTACTACGGATTTATTGCGGCAATTTTGTCGCCATTTTTTTCGAGCGTTTCAACAATCTTTAAATCGGAAGCAGCGAGAGATCTGTCGCCGCTTGTTGTCGTGTCATTAGGGGGAATTCTAGGAAGCATAATTCTTTTTATAATTGCCGGAATAAGAAAAGAAAAAGTTTCAAAGAAGCTACTCAGTCATAACATAAAAGATTTAGCTTGGATTGTCGTTTCAAGATTCATGGTTGGGGAATTGGTTTTCACTTATGGGCTGGTAGAAACATCTGCGATTAAAGCAATTTTTTTCACCAAAATAGAGCCTTATTTCGTACTGATCTTGGGATGGCTATTTTTGCGGGAAAAAGTTAAGGCCAGAAATTTGTTGCTTTTGACAATTCACCTTATCGGCGCGCTTCTCCTTTCCGCAGGTGGTATCTTTTTGATTCCTCGTGCAGGAGACTTATTGGTGATAGTTGCCATGCTGTGTTTTGCCAGTTCCTACATTGTCGGCAAAAGAATTTCCCACGCAATGGGAGCAACGTTGGGAAGCGCTATTCCTATGGGAATTGGAAGCTTAATCCTTCTTCCTTTCGCACTTATTTCATCGTCTCCGCATCTTTTAAGCTACTCAACGAAAGGTTGGGAGTATCTTATTATTTATGTCATTTTGTTTAATGTTATTGCCTTATCGTTTTGGTTTTCATCGCTTAAGTTAGTTAAGGGCTGGATTGTGTCGGCCCTGCGTTACGTCGGTCCAATTCTTGGGGCGCCGGTGGCTTATTTCATGTTTGGGCAAACATTAAACGGAACGCAGATGATTGGAGCGGGAATAATTATCGTAACTTCCCTGCTGATTGCTAAAGAACATTTTAGAGAAGAAAGGAAAATAAATTTGAAAAATGGCCAAGACGATAATTTATAAGCGCTACATCAACTCGTACGATATCTAGCTTCCCTAACGTCATGGTAAAGGATTGGTAAGTCCTTTTTGGTGCTCAGAACAGGATTACCGGGGCACTCCTTGCACAGTTTCGGAATGTGATCGTTCTCATTTCTTGTTGGATTGTTGGGGCAAGTGTTAGGGCGTCCCCCCACACCTTCGAGTTTGCAGGTGGTGGTGCCTGGAATAATTTGTTCCATGAATAGCTCTTTTGCCTCTTTGTCCATAAAAAACCAGAGGGTCTTGCTCTCTCTGGCAAATCCTATAAACTTTAACAAAATTAATATTTACTGTCAATATAACAAAATAATAGATTTCACTTATAAGGTCTCATAGGAGAGGGTGACGTCGATAGTTATGGTGTTTTCTCCGGGTTGTAGTTGAGTGTCCGCTGATTTTCCTTCAAGAGATTGAATTGCGAAAGGTCTTGGTTCAAAGCCATTTGACTCTTGAACATCAACTATTTTTCCTAAACGGATTCCGGTTACTTTTGCAAGGCTTTGCGCTTTTTCTTTGGCCATTCTCACTGCTTCGTTTCTCGACTTATCCTCTAAATCTTTTTTCGTTTTATCATTGAATGTGAAATTTATCCCGCCGACTAAATTTGCTCCATCCGCAGTTGCAACATCAATGGCTTTATTTGCTACATCAATCGGTGTAACTTCTACTTCAAGTGTTTGGGTCACAGTGTAGCCGGTAATATTTTGTCCTCCCCTAGCAAAATCATAATTCGGGTTAATGCTGTAATTTGTAGTTTTAATATTTTTTTCAGCAATCCCCAATCGTTCTAAATCTTTAATAATTTTATTTGCCGCACTGTTGGCTTGTTCCTGAGCAGCTGCAACAGTTGATGCGGTTTTGGTGACGCCGATTGAAATCTGGGCGGTATCGGGAATTCCCGTCGCTTTTCCTGTGCCGCTGGCTGTGAATAAGTTTGTCTTTGTAGTTTGTACGCTGTTAACAGAGAAAGGAATCGGCCCCGCGAATTTGGTATAAAAAAAGAAAACAATAAGGATTGCGATTGTTGTAAATAAAGCTGTCCTAAAATCTCTCATATATGATATTCTATCACGTTCGGATTTTTCCTTCCAAAGACTAGGGCCATTAACGCCATTCGCGCATATTGGCAGTATCTCACTTGGTCATCAAGCACCATGTGAGGATCTTTCTGTACTTCCCTTGTTATTTCTCTTCCGATTGGTTGCGCATGAAAGACTATTAATTTATCATTCCCGTATTTATCAAGATAATCATCGTCTACAATAGTTTGACTATCGAATCTGTCGAAATCTCTCTCAGGATTCTTCAATCTAGCTTTTTGTACTCTGTTAATGTAATGGTAATCTAAATCTCTTGGTATGTCCGACTCCTCATTAAGTTTAATTATAGTAAGTCCTCTTTTTCTATATTTTTCGATGTCTGATTCTTGAATTTGAAGTTCCTCCGGAGCAATGGTATAGATAGTATTATTTGGAAAAATAGCCATTTCGTCAAAAAAAGAGTGGGCAGTTCTTGAGTTTAGAATATCTCTTGCAACTAAACCTCTTAATCCTTCTATCCGGCCCTTGTGCTTCTTCATAGTGAAAAGATCTCCAAGTACTTGCGTTGGATGTTGATTGGGACCGTTACCGCCATTGATTATAGGTACATGCTTGGCTGTATCCATAGCAATTTGAATTGCACTGGCTTCTGGATGCCTAAGGACTATTGCGTCGCAATAAGCCTCAATATTTTTAATTGTGCCCTCAAAAGACTCTCCTTTCGCTTCAGATAGCGCCTGAGTGTACTCCGTAGTAGTTTGACCACCTAATTGCTTTATTCCCGTATCGAAAGATAGTTTGGTTCGCGTAGATGCTTCGTAGAAAAGGAGCGCAGTCATAGTTCCGCCAAGAATTCTTGAATCAATCGCATTTTTAGCAATATATTCCATTTGTGGAATTAATTCAGAAATAATATTAAATGATTTTAAATCAAACTGATCTCCGGAATAAATATCTTTTCCTTTGAATTCTCCATTTAGTTTTTCGGGGCGGAATTCAGATGCTTCGGGTGGAGTTGGTAGCCCTCTTTCCATTTATAAGAAAGTTTATAGTGATTGATTTTATTTGTCAATAGTCCAAAATTTATTCTTTTTCTGCGGCAAGAATTAGGTTTTTGAGGAGCATGGCGACGTTAACTGGACCTACTCCGCCCGGAGTTGGAGTATAAAAAGAAGCTAGATTTTCAACTTCATTCTGATCGTAATCACCCATGAGCTTAGCGCTCTCCCCTGCCGAAATGCCAATTCCAATTAGGATAACGCCTTTTTTGAGCATTTGCTGTTTTAGGATGCTTGGTTTCCCAACTGCGCTGATAATGATATCAGCTTTTCTGGTTAAACTTTCCGGCTTTTCTGTTTTGCTGTCAATAAGTGTAAAGGGAATTTTCATTTTTTCAAGCATCTGAATTATCGGTTTTCCGCCTGTTTGGCCTTTTCCGATAACAACAATATTTTTATCTTTCAGCCATTCTACGAATCGAGATTGTATCTCTGGAATGCAGATGTAGACTTTTTCTAGGATTTTCAAAACAGCCATAGCAATCGGCATTTGAAAGTGGGAATCAAGATGAAATCCATCAACATCTTTTTTAGGATCAATTGCATTAACAATTTTTTCAAGGTTTATATTTGCAGGCAGAGGCCGCTGAACAATAATGCCATAAATGTCGTTGTCAGCGTTAAATCGTTGAATTGTTTTTGTAAGACTCACTTGAGAAATTTTATCGGACAAATGAAGAATTGTTGTTTTTACCCCAATGCTTTTTGCCTTTTTCTTCTTTTGATTAACATACGCCATGGATGCGGGATCCGAACCAACCAAAATTATTGCAAGTCGGGGCGTAATATTTTTTTTCTTAAGTTTTTCAGTCCGTTTTTTAAGACTGTCCAAAATTTCTTGGGCAATTTCCTTTCCATCAATCTTCATAAGCGTATTATACAGTATTGACTATTTGGAGATAATCACTTTAATAATATATATTATTAAAGTGATCGTTTGGTTTTCACTTCGGATTCATTGGGATCTTTGGCTAAAACAAATTTCATTTTAATCGACGCCAGCTTTTCCGGATCATCTGAAAACGCAAGGCTAACGCCTTCATGATCAACGGGTGAATAATCAAGATTAAAATCTTTTGGTAGTGGTCCTCCGTCCATAGGATAAAACCCTGTACTATTATGGAACGAGCCTGAAATAAAGTCGTAGGTGTCCAGTTTTGTCTCAAAATAACAGCCATTTGCTTTTATTTGCATTTTTAATCTTTTCAATGGCGTGTCTTTAGGAAATATGTGGCCTCCTCTTCCCCAAGGCGCAGGTGTTGTTACTTTGTGTCTACTAAGTTTACCTTCTTCTGAAAATATCCCCAAGAGAAAAGGTCTTTCTGAAAAATATAGGGCGTTATTCTCAAGACTTTTATACGCTAATTTTAGTTTTCTTACTCTTTCTTCAATACTATAGTCTTCAATTGAAATCGAATATCCCTCTTTAGGCTCAAATGGAGTAACCCAGTTTGGGAACCTTAGAACTTCATTCTCGCTATAAGGCTTGCTGGGTTGTATTTGCCAGATTGCTATTTCAATTGGGATTTCTAGAGGCGTACATGTTAAAAGAATGTTAGTTTTATATGAAGGCACTTGTAATATCTCATGGGAAATGCGTTTTTGCCCTTCGAAAGGATGGAATTCTTGATTGAGAAAAATAACTCTTTCTTGTCTTGACTCAAGTTCCCTAACGTTTCCCATAGGTTTCTATTCTTCAACGCAGGTGGCGGAAGTGACTCTGTCGGTTGGATTAGAGAATCTCATCAGTTTTACTCCCTGAGTATTTCTGGAGTGTCTTGGGATTGAAGAAAGCTCCAATTTTACAACCTGTCCGCGTCTGGAGGTCATGATAAGAGTTTTGTAATTCAGAGGAATAACTTGGGCGAATGCGACTTTTCCCGTCTTTGGTGTTACCTTGGCTACTTTAACCCCCTGCCCTCCCCTGCTTTGCCCTCTGAATTGACCAACAGGAGTTTTTTTGCCAAGTCCGTTCTCCATGATGGTTATCAGATCTGTTTTATCATCTTTTTTAATAACATCCATGCTGATAACTTCATCAGTCGCTTGCAGCCTAATTCCTCTTACTCCTCTTGTGCTTCGGCCAAGCGGTCTGACTGATTTTTCGGAGAATCTGATTGCTTTTCCGTTGTGACTGGTCAAAATAACTTCATTATTTCCTTCGGTTAACGCACTCCAAACCAATTCATCGCCCGAATCTAACTTTATCGCAAGAATTCCGTTTCTTCTGATATTTTCAAATTCGGTAAGAGCTGTTTTTTTGACAGTTCCATTTTTTGTAGAAAGAAACACATATTTGAATGTTTCTTCTTCAATGCCTTTTTTACCAACCTTGTAATTAATAAAAGATTCAACTTTTTCTTCTTGCTCAACGTTGATTAGATTGACAATTGCTGTTCCTTTGCTGGTTCTTTGAGACTCTGCTATTTCAAAAGCTCTTAATTGATAAACCTTTCCTTTATTTGTGAAGAACAAAATATTATCGTGAGTTTGTGCATAGCGGATATTTAGAATTCCATCTTCTTCTTTGGTGGTCATTCCTTTTACTCCTTTTCCTCCTCGATGCTGGACTCTAAAGCTATTCAGACTTTGGCGTTTGATATAGCCGGTATCTGTGATTGTGATAACCGTTGGTTCGTTTGGAATTAAATCTTCCTCCGAAAATTCCCCAACCTTACTTTTATACACTTTGGTCCGTCTTGGATCGGCAAATTTTTCCTTAAGAACTTTTAGCTCTTCTTTGATTACCGTCAGTATTTTCTCTGGGTGGGCAAGAAGGTCTTCCAAGTACTCGATTGTTTCCTGAATCATAATCAGTTCGTCTTCTATCTTTTGGCGTTCCAAGGCTGCTAAGCGCCGAAGCTGCATGTCCAATATTGCGACAGCCTGTATTTCGGATAATTTAAATTTAATGATTAAATTCTGCTTTGCAGAATCTTGGTCTTTGGATTCTCTAATTGTCTTGATTACCGCGTCGATTGAATCAACAGCAATTTTCAGTCCTTCCAAAATGTGCAGTCTGGCTTTTGCTTGCCTTAGCTCAAATTCCGAACGTTTGGTAACCACGAAATAGCGGTGTTTTAAATACTCCTCAAGGATTGTCTTAAGATTGAGTGTTTGCGGAGTGCCATTTACAAGGGCAACGATATTTGCAGAAAAACTGGTTTGCAGACTGGTATGTTTGAATAAATTATTTAAAACTTTTTTTGGAGCCGTATCTCTTTTAAGTTCCACAACGACCCTTGTTCCATGCCTGTCTGATTCGTCTCTAAGGTCTGAAATTCCTTCAATTTTTTTCTCCCTTGCTAATTCTGCAATGCGGGCAACCATGAGAGCTTTATTAACCTGATATGGAAGTTCTGTAATAATAATTGCTGATTTTCCATTTCCGACATCTTCGATATCTGCTTTACCTCTAATAAGTATTCTTCCCCGGCCTGTTGTGTAAACATTTTTAATTTCAGTAAAATCATAAATTGCGCCGGCTGTTGGAAAATCAGGACCTTTTATAAATTCTAAAAGCTCATCAACAGTTACGTTACCGGTTAAGGAAAAACCTTTACCTTGGGATGTTGTTTTCGTCTTGCCAATCATGAAGGTGATAGCGTCGATTAACTCCCCTAAATTATGCGGCGGGATTTTAGTTGCCATACCAACCGCAATTCCCTCAGATCCCATTAAGAGCAAATTAGGGAGTTTTGCAGGCAGGAAAATTGGCTCGTTAAGTGTTGCGTCGAAATTGGGAATATAACTTACAGTTTCTTTGTCCAAATCCGCGAGCATCTCGCCGGTTATTGCTGCAAGACGGGCTTCCGTGTAGCGCATTGCGGCCGGCGGATCTCCGTCAACAGAGCCATAATTTCCCTGGCCGTCCACCAAAGGGTATCTCATAGAAAAATCCTGCGCCAAGCGTACTAAGGCATCATAAATTGGCAAATCTCCATGCGGATGATATTTTCCCATGACTTCTCCGACAATTTTTGCGCTTTTTGCATATTTTGCGGTATGCGTGAGATTTAATTCATGAAGCGCAAAAAGAATTCTTCGATGAACAGGTTTTAGACCGTCTCTGACATCAGGAAGAGCGCGGGAAACAATAACCGACATGGCATAATCCAAATACGCCCGCTTAACTTCACGAGTAATCTCGGTTGATTGTAGTTTGCCTATTTCCATATATAGATAGCTTTACATGTCTGCCCGCAACGCCTTCGCAAGTTCAGGCTTGCGTGGCGGGCGTGGCCCGTTTCACTTCTTTTGTAATTTCTGTCCGATTAAGTTTACCGATTTCCATAGACTGATTGATTACTTTTATATTAAGAAGGAGGCAATTAAGAGTGCTACGATATTCAGAATTTTTATCATGGGATTAATAGCCGGACCTGCAGTGTCTTTATAGGGATCTCCGACAGTGTCGCCTGTAACTGCTGCCTGATGGGTAAAGCTTCCTTTGCCTCCCAGATTTCCCTCTTCAATATATTTTTTGGTATTATCCCAAGCAGCGCCTCCGGTGGTCATAGATATTGCGACAAAAAGTCCGGTTATAATGCTTCCGACCAAAAGCCCGCCGAGCGCAACTGGTCCCAGTAAAAATCCAACTAAAATTGGCGCAGCAACAGGGATTAAAGCCGGTACAACCATATTTTTTATTGCGGATTTGGTGACTATGTCAACAGCCTTGGCGTATTCCGGTTTTGCTTTTCCTGTCATAATTCCCTTAATTTCTCTAAATTGCCGTCTTATTTCGTCTACAATCGCCGAACTGGCTTTTCCGACAGCTTCCATTGCTAAAGCTCCAAAGAAATAGGGTAATGCTCCGCCGATAATTAATCCCACTATTACCAATGGATCGGAAAGAGAAAATACAAAACGGCCTACATCTGATGGTGCTTTCATTAATTCCTGCGTATAGCTTGCAAAAAGAACCAAAGCCGCCAATCCCGCAGAGCCGATCGCATATGCTTTAGTAATCGCTTTGGTTGTATTGCCGACTGCGTCCAGCGGATCTGTAATATCGCGTACTTTTTTGTCCATTCCGGCCATTTCGGCAATTCCTCCCGCGTTGTCAGTGATTGGTCCAAATGCGTCAATTGCCACAATTATTCCGGTTAAGGAAAGCATGCTCATTGCCGCAACAGCAATTCCGTAAAGTCCGGCTTGATTATAAGAAAGTAAAATTCCTGCAGAAATTAAGATTATCGGAAGAAATGTTGATTTCATTGAAACTGCGAGTCCGGCTATAACATTGGTGCCGTGTCCGGTTGTTGAGGCCTGAGCAATCGTCTTAACCGGACCGAACTTTTTCGAAGTGTAGTATTCGGTTATGACAACCATGCCGATTGTAATTCCCAGTCCGATTAATGCCGAATAGAATAAATTTAAAGATGGAATGTTGTTTAAGCCATTTGGAAAAACCGTATTGGTTACATAATAAATGCCAATTATAGAAATAACCATGGTTATTCCGAGACCCTTGTATAAGGCAGTCATTATTCCTGTTCCTTTAACTTTGACAAACCAGCTTCCAACAATACTGGCGATTATGGAGATAGCGCCAATTAATAAAGGATAATATAAAACTATTTGATTTCCTTTGAAGGTTAATTCTCCTAAAATCATTGCGGCGACCGCGGTGATTACGTAAGTTTCGAATAAATCAGCTGCCATTCCCGCATCATCTCCGACATTATCTCCTACCAAATCAGCGATAACTCCCGGATTTCTTGGGTCATCTTCAGGGATATTTTTCTCTATTTTCCCAACCATATCAGTTCCGACATCCGCGCTTTTGGTAAAGATTCCTCCGCCGAGCCTCGCAAATACAGAAATTAAAGAGCCTCCGAATCCTAATGCAATCAACGGTTGAAGACTGCTTATATTAAGACGTAAAAGTAAAAGATAAAATCCGCTGATTGACAAAAGAGCTAGGGAGGCAACTAAAAGTCCGGTAACAGCACCGCCTTTAAATGCCAGGGAAAAAGCGGCCGATAATCCTGATTTTGCGGCTTGAGCAGTTCGGATATTTGCTCTAACTGCAATGCTCATGCCGATAATTCCGGAAATTGCAGAAAACAAAGCGCCAACCAAAAAGCCGAGCGCCGTAATAAGACCAAAAGCAAAATATAAAATAAGAAAAATTACAGCTCCGATTATAGCAACTACAGTATATTGTGTTTTCATGTAGGCCGAAGCTCCTTCAACAATTGCATCTGAAATTTCATTCATTTTTTTGTCGCCTCGTGGCTTAGATAAAACATTGAAGATGAGGAACACGCTGTAAATCAAAGACAAAAGGCCAACAATTATAATGTTTCTAATTGCATGGTCAAACAAAAAAGACAAGTTCATAGCTTAAAACTAGACTATTATTATAATGTAATTAAGTTTTCTTTTCAACGTATTTCGTTAAATATCCAAACTTGCGGTTGTCGCGTTGCTTTGGATAAATTGTTTTCTTGGTGGAACTTCGTCGCCCATAAGCATTGTAAAAACCGCATCCGTTTCTTCCACGTCCCCAATAGTTACCTGTTTTAAGATTCGATTTGCAGGATTCATAGTCGTATCCCACAACTGATCTTTGTTCATCTCTCCGAGGCCTTTGTATCTTTGTACATTTATTATTAAATTACCGCTTTTCATTTCAAGCAAAATTTTCTCTTTTTCTTCGTCAGAATATGCATAGCGGATGTCTTTTCCGCGATTTAGTTTGTACAATGGCGGTTGAGCAATATACAAATATCCTTCTTGAATAATTTGCGGTAAGTGCCTGTAGAAAAATGTCAAAAGCAGTGTTTCAATATGTTCTCCATCGACATCTGCATCAGTCATTATAATTACCCTATGATATCTTAATTTTTCAAATTTTATAGTCTCTCCTATTCCCATGCCAAGCGCAATAATTACATTCTTCAGTTCCTCATGTTCGATTATTTTGTCCAGCCGGGCTCTTTCCGTATTTAATATTTTCCCTCCGATTGGCAGAATTGCCTGAAACTTACGATCTCTGCCTCCCTTGGCTGTTCCGGCTGCGGAATCTCCTTCGACCAGATACAATTCCGAAACTGCCGGGTCTTTTTCCTGACAATCCGCTAATTTTCCCGGGAGACTGGAGCCTTCCAATGCGCCTTTCCTAAGGATTGCTTCTTTTGCAGCTTTGGCTGCAAGTCTGGCCTTGGCTGCCAAATAAACTTTTTCCAAAATTTTTCTTCCTTCTCCCGGATTTTCTTCGAAATATGTAGTTAAGGCATCCTTAACAACTGTTTGGACTATCGGCTGTATTTCGGCATTGCCGAGTTTTCCCTTTGTTTGTCCTTCAAACTGAATTCTGTCCTGGGGCATTTTGATAAAGACAACTGCAGATAATCCTTCTTTCGTATCATCTCCGGTTATATAATCTCCTTCGTCCTTAAAGCTGCCGATTTTTTTACCATAATCATTTATAGCTCGAGTTAGGGCCATTCTAAAGCCCGTTAAGTGAGTTCCTCCATTTACAGTATTAATTACGTTTACATAGCTCTGGACGTTTTCCGCATAGCCATTATTGTATTGTAAAGATGTTTCCACTTCGACATCACTTTCCTGCTTTTGAATAAATATTGCCTCATGCAAAGGTCCTTTGTTCTCATTTAGTTTTTCAACCAGAGATGTTATCCCGCCCTCAAAATAATAATTTACTTCTTTTTGCTGCCCCTCCCTTTTATCGTAAAGATGGAAATATAATTTTGAAACAAGATATGCCCTATCCCTAATTGCTTTTTTAATCGTATCGAAATCGAAAATTACTGTTGAGAAAATTTGTTTGTCCGGCAGGAAAGTGGCTTTAGTTCCGGTTAGAGAATTTGGATTAAAATCGGTTTTACTATCTAATTTAGCTTCTTTTAATGGGGTTTTTACAGCTCCCCGCGCATATTCTTGAGAATAAACTTTATTATTGCGTTTTACCTCTATCCTCATCCATTCGGAAAGAGCGTTAGTAACAGATGCGCCGACACCGTGTAGGCCTCCTGATATTTTGTAGGCAGATCCTCCGAATTTTCCTCCGGCATGAAGTTTGGTCATGACGATTTCCAAGGCTGATTTTTTATATTGAGGCATTATATCAACCGGAATTCCCCGTCCGTCATCTACTACGGAAGCAGTGTTGTCGCTATTTAGCGTTATCCAAACATTTTTCGCAAATCCTGCTAAAGCTTCATCAACAGAGTTATCGATAATTTCTCTCAATGATTCATGAAGACCAATTGCATCTGTTGAACCAATGTACATTGCCGGGCGTTTTCTGACCGGTTCAAGACCTTCTAAGACTTGAATATGTTTGGCTGAATAGTCAGATGTTGGACTTGAGGTTTTTTGAGCTTTTGCCAAATCCGGCTTGGCTTTTGGGATAGTCTTTACTACAGTCTTTTTTACGATCTTTTTTGTGGTCTTTTTTCTTGCCATAATAAACTATTTTATCAAATATAAAGGGGAAATGCCACTGTTTAAATTAAACCCGTCTTATTTTTTTGCGGAGTTGTTCGATAAAATAATTAATTAAATATCTAGGATAATTAATGATTAAATCTTGGGCGGGGAGGTATTGGAAGTCTTCTCCGCCGAAGCCGCGTTTGAAAAGAGACAATCCTGCAAACCTGTGATCGGAATTCCCTTCCGGC
>Ga0075616_121_pt1 | contig 16806 bp, 25 predicted proteins | sample RifGroA1_FD_68370 | JGI IMG/M metagenome (GOLD analysis project Ga0075616, IMG submission 68370) | Microgenomates (Levybacteria) bacterium GW2011_GWA1_37_16
TCTTCTAATGTTGTTGGTTTTTGTGTATCCATAATTATTAGGTTGTTGGGTTATTGGGTTGCTGGGTTTTTAGGTTTCCCAATTGCCCAATTGCCCAATTGCCCTTTACTTAACTATTATTCCTATAATTTTAACAAAGACAAAATCCAATCCTCCTAAAAATATTCCGACAATTAAGCTTATTATTATGACGACCAATGTTAAACGTATAGTTTCTTGCCGTGTCGGCCATACCACTTTTTTAAGTTCATCGCGGGTTTCGCGAACAAAAGAAACAGGTGTTGCCATATTTATACAATTAATCAATTAACGGATTAAAAAATTAACGGATTCAATCCGTTAATGCGTTAACTCGTTAATCCGCTAATTGAACAATGAGTCATTTTATCAAATATCTGTTGACATGTAAAGAGGGGGGGATGAAATGGTAAGATTGATTTTTAGGCTTATAGGTTATATAATGAGATTTGGTATGAGGAATATAGAAGGAGAGCCAATTCGACCTTTTTCAAAAAAGTATTGGGCGCAATTGCCATTGGAGGCTATAGGCATTGGACAGGGACTGAGGACATCTAGAAATATTCCAACAAAGGATGGCAAGATCATAGGTGGGACATTGGGGGGACTTGCTCAGTTTGCTTCGCCATCCATCTGGGAATCAGCGAGGAAGTGGTCAGATATTCAGACCAATAATAAACCATTAACGCCTGACATTCTCCTAAAGTTGTTTGGAGCACTCGCCCTAGATGTTGCGATTATTTATGTGTGTAAGCATTTAATTGAAAATTATGGATGGGTTGGCGTAGGAACAGCTCTTGGTGGAAAACTTCTTCTCTATAATCCCATTGCCCAGATCGCGCCCGATGTCGTCAGGTTATTTAAAAATAAACATCCTCTCAAAAAACCCTAATTGACTCCTTGATATTTTTTGACAAATAGTGTTATCATAATAAAACCTATGCAGAAGAAAATCAGGAGAGCTGTTATTCCCGCTGCGGGTCCCCGCTTAGCCTTAGCATTCGCCTTATGCTCTATTCATAGCGCGGCTCATGCTGCGGCTTTGACGGGGCGAGCTGTTTTTGAAGATTTATCGAGAGGGCAAATCTTATGAAAAAGATAAGAAAAGCCGTAATACCGGCGGCAGGGTTTGGCACCAGATTCCTTCCCCAGACAAAGGCCATGCCCAAAGAAATGCTTCCGATTATCGATAAACCTGTTATTCAGTATGTTGTTGAGGAGGCGGTTGATTCGGGAATTAAAGATATTATTATTGTGACCGGAGCTTTAAAGCGGGCGATTGAGGATCATTTTGATGTTCCGAATGCGGAGTTAATAAAAAATCTTGAAAATAGCGGTAAACAGGAGCTCTTAAATGAAGTTAAGAAAATTTCCGAGATGGCTAATTTTATCTATGTCAGACAAAAAGGACCATACGGAAATGGAACGCCCGTACTAGCTGCGGAACCTGCTATCGAAGATGAGCCATTTGCTGTTTTATGGGGAGATGAATTTATTTATGCGAAGCCTCCAAGACTTGCCCAAATGATTGAAGTTTATGAAAAATATGGGGGAATAGTTATATCGGGAGTGAGAATTGAGAAAAAAGCGGATTTGAAAAGATACGGAATTGCCGATATAGAGAAGGTTGAAGGGAGAGTTTATAAAATTAAATCTATAGTTGAAAAACCGGATCCGGATAAGGCTCCTTCGAATCTGGCAACCCACGGAGCATACATTTTGCCTCCGGAAATTTTTAACGCTCTTAAAACAATTAAACCCGGAAGAGGCGGAGAGATTTGGCTGGTAGACGCAATCAACCTTTTGAAAGAACAGGGGATGCCGGTATATGCAGTTGAAATTGAAAATGGAAAATACTATGATACGGGCAATAAGGTTGAGTACATGAAGACGGTTGTGGAGTTGGCATTGGAGCACAAGGATATTAATGGTGAATTCCGCCAATTCCTTAAAGACCTAAAATTATAATTGCTAAATTGCTATATTGTTTTATTGTTGCTTTTTATCCTTAGCAATGTAACAATTTAACAATGAAACAATTTCGTCTTTTTATAATTGGCAGCTTGTGCTTTCTTCTTTTCGTTTCATTTTCCTATTTGGTTCATAAGGATTTTTTTTCTCAATTTGATTTCGATACGACAGTGAGGCTTCAGGATAATATTGCAAGGCGTTTTGATGCATCTTTTTCCTTTTTAAGTGATATTGGCGCTTTTGAAATAATGTTGGGGGTTTTAATAATATTTTTAATATTTCTTAGAAAAATTAGAGGGATTTTTACGTTGGGATTTTTTGGACTTTTTCATTTAATTGAATTGTATGGAAAATTCTTTGTTGATCATCTGCCTCCTCCTGAATTCATGCTGAGGACAGAAAGGATTTTGAATTTTCCGCAGTATCATATCCGCTTAGAAAATTCTTATCCGTCAGGCCATGCCGGCCGCGCAGCATTTCTTACAATTTTAATAGGATTGCTTGTTTGGCGCAGTAAAAAAATATCTCCAATGCTTAAAATATTAATCTTAGGATTTTTGATAACATACGATATTGCAATGTTTGTCAGCAGGATTTATCTGGGGGAACATTGGGCAAGTGATGTAATCGGGGGGGCAATTCTCGGTGCCAGCCTCGGAATTTTGTCAATGGTTCTACTTTAGAAAGATTTAGCTTTTCCTGGATAATTGGGATATAGTTTTGTAGAGCGGAGATTTAACGGGCAGCCATTTTTTTCAGCTATCTCATGAATTTTAGTGATTATCTTATGTGCCATAGAGATTTCCGTCGAGATTGTGCTTCCATAAATATGATCTTTTATTTTTCCTGTTTGTTTGCCTACTGGGGGAACTGTGTCGGCCACGACTTCAGCCACGACCTGTAGATAACATTTTTCGCCTGGCTTAAAGGCTTTGCAGTATGTCGGGCACGATTCCTTGACACTCATAAGTAGATTATATCCCATAGTCCTGTAATTTGCAAATGAGCGACTAAGTTGAGACTTCTTACTTGAGTATTTCAAGGATGGAGAGGATTTGGTCCACATCTTTCAGATACCCGACATTCTGAGGGTCGCTAACAGACTGGGTGATGATTACTGCGTAGTTTGATTCCGCGTTTTTCTGAAGAACATAGGATTTGCCTATGCCAAGGCTACGGACGGAAAAGGTAAACCCAGGATAATTGGTAAGTCTTACGGCTTTTTTACTCTCGATAATTTCTGAAGTTCCGTCTGCCGTTAATGTTTTTAGATAAGCATTGAGCCAGCTATCCAAAGTCTGCCCATTTAAAGTGACAATTTCGAAGCTTAGAATGACTCCGTCATAAATCTCTGTTTGTCCTTTTTGGTTGCGCCTATTTTGTAAATTCGAATCTGTTGGCTCTTAAATCGCTATTGTCGATGGTCGGCTGAGCAGTGACACCTGGGATTGTCTTAACGACAGTAGGGGAAGATTTATTTTGTGAAATGAAAAAATAACCTCCAACAGGGATAACTGCTGCAAGGATTATGAATCGAAGCGCTGTCATCAAGGTAATTGTAGCTGGTTTGAGGCAAAGACACAAGTTAAAATTGTTGGGGAGCTAAACGTAGCAGAGCTTGAGGGTGACAATGTTGGAAGTTATTACTTATCGACAACTTTTAATTTGGAAATCTCCTTGTAATTTGGGTCTTTTGAAACGTCACGAGGAATTTTGCCAATAATTTTTCTGGGTAATTCAGAAAGCGTGCCCGTCAGACATGCGCTATAAGCGCGATGATTGCCATCAGCCAATGCCTGATTTCCTTCAGAATCCGTGTAGACGGATACCGGCTTTGACCTGTCTGCCTTTTCTAGTCCACTTCTTAAAACTGTTACCTCCTGAGTGAACAAGGATGGGGGAGCATCTTGTCCGGAACTTTCCATATAAAATAAATTGTAGATGAGTAGGAAGAATAAATCAAATTACATCTGCAGGTCGGGAGGGAATCGAACCCCCAACAGAGGTTTTGGAGACCTCAGTTATACCATTTAACTACCGACCTTTATGCAATGCAGGCGGGGAGGCGACCCGTTTAGCCGTTAACGAACGCCCCTAGGTTAATGTTGATTATATCTTTATTCTCGTAATTACGCAAGATTTATATCAGCAAAAATTTAGACTATTATCTCGTTTGACATGACGGCCGTCATATGAAATGATGTAGATATGAAAAAATTGCTGAGAACCAGAGATATATTAATGTTAACATTGGCGGGAGTAGGAGATTTACTAGAAGAAGTTAGAGATCCGATGCGGATGATGAGTTCTGCTTATAAGGCAATGTATGGTTTTATTCCAAACAGCTATTCTCGCAGGAATTTTTCTCAGGCAGTTTGGCGCTCTTTTAGAACAGGGGATATAGAAAAAATTATCAAAAATAACAAGCAGTATTTAAGGCTGACAGGTAACGGGAAAGACAGAATGCAAAGGGATTTTCCTCTGCTTGGCTTTTCAAGAAAATGGAATAGGAAATGGGTTATTTTGATCTTCGATATTGATGAAAAACAAAGAAAACTGCGAAATGTCTTGAGAAATAAATTGAAAAATATTGGTTTTGGCATGCTGCAGCAATCCGTATGGATTACGCCTCTTCCGATAGTCGGAGAAATGTCGGAGTTTATAGATAGCAATAATTTAAGGGAATACGTATTCGTGCTTGAGGTTTCAAGCCTTCTTTTGGGTAATTCTAAAGAGCTTGCGACAAGGGTGTGGGGTTTGAATAAAGTTGAAGAAAAACAAATAGAGTTGGAGGAAAAGAAAAAAAATATTGATGCTTCGCTCAAAAAGCTAGACGGCCGTTTCAAAAATGGAGAGAAAGAAAGAATGTCAAAGCCAAAAAACGATTGCGTAGGCAATGATACGAAAGAACTTGACGATGGTATGGAAAAAATGGAAGAAAGAAAAAGGGAAATACGAAAACAGCAATTAGAGTTAATTTTATCTTTGCCGTTTGCGTTCAACGAGCTTCTTCCCGATAAGCTTAGGAAATCATTTTAATTTTTCTGTCTCTTTGTGTTCGTTAACCTTCTTGCAATATTTGCAAAATTTTTTAAGTTTAACTTTTTCCGGCGTATTAACCTTGTTACGGGTTGTTATATAATTTCTGTTCTTACAAACAGTACAGATTAATGCAATTTTAACTCTTTGTTCGCCTTTTGATGCCATAATTCATTTAGCTAATTGAACAATTATATCTTATTTGTCTGGAATTGCCAAGAGGCTTAAGTATCAATATGAGCCGACAGTGGGAATCGAACCCACACTCAACTCATTACCAATGAGTCGTTTTACCACTAAACTATGTCGGCAACTGTGCTGGGTGAGGGACTCGAACCCCCGTAGGCCTTGCGACCGTCTGGTCTACAGCCAGATGCAATTGCCGCTATGCGAACCCAGCTTTCTTTAGATATTTTGCCGTTCTCCAAGATCTTCCTTTACCCTTATTTAAATTTCTAAATGTCGGACTTAGAGAGTGACAATTTGGACAAATTAGCCTAAGATTATCCTCACTATTATCTTCTGCGTTCCCATTTATGTGGTCTATCTCCAAAGGTACTCTTTTTGTTGTCGGATTTATTCTGGTCCAACCACAAAGAAAACATTTTTTCCCAAACTTTTCGATTAAATATCTTCTAATGTGTCCTGAAATATTTTTGGCAACTATCCCTCTCTCTCCACTTACCAATCCCAACTTCCATTTTTTAATGTATTCTCCATATTGATACGTGCTCTGACATTTAGTTGAACAATACTTGTAAGAAGACCTTTTTGGGCTCCTGTTGCATACCAAGCATTTATTCACAGCCTAAATTATATCATTAATGAGCCGACAGCGGGATTTGAACTCGCGACCTTCGCTTTACAAAAGCGTTGCTCTACCACTGAGCTATGTCGGCACTTCACTCCGTTTAGCGTAAACTTGAATCCATTTTATCAAACAAAAGGAAAGAGAACAAGTTCTGCAGAGCAGAATTTTAATTTAAATCGAAAATTACTGCAGTAAAGCAGTAAATTCTTCTTTGAAGAATAAATACGCTCTTTAGCACCGAGGATGATTTTTGTTTCTCTTAAAGTACTTAATTAGGTAGGCTATACCTTGCGCCACAGCGCAAGATAAAATCACCCTGTTGTCGCCTAAGGCGACTACCTTACGAGATTTAAATTTCGTTGAGAAAAATCCAAATCAACCTCTAATACCAAAGAGCAATTTAATATAATCAAAATTTTTATAAAATGTCAACTACGTTCATGTGAACTGAACGTAGTCAACTGGGTAGATTATTGACTTGATCCACCGACTGGCGGAGCGCTTGGAGTGGCTGACGGGATAAGCCCCACTGTAAATAAAGCATTGGCTGTTTGCTTTAGTGCAGACTCACTAATCCCTTCAGCTGTTACCAGAGTTTTAGGGAGGAATATTATAGCTGTTTTCTCTGTTATTCCCACTCCGGCTGAGAATGTGAGATGAGCAACGATACCTTTTCCGATAACACCCGGATCTTTAAGGCCTGCGCCGAAAGCATAAGATATTCTTCCTGTTTTTACATCAATTTGATTTAAAAGCGTAACCGGATTGGTGAAAAAAGAACCTGGGACAACTGCTACATTTGTCAAAATTACCGGATCATATTGCAGTTCCAACTGTACCGCAGTCACCTTATTCTTGCCGGTTGAAATACTGATTGGGAGGGAATAGTTTAATGTCGAAACTGAGGAGGAAGTTGCAATAGAAGGATTTCCGAACGAAAGGATAGTTTGCGCAACAGGTTCTTTAACTGTTACGGTTTGAATGGTTTTGGGAGCTTGAGGCTGATAAAGCGCTATCATCAAAAGAGCGAAAGTAATTATAGAGAGCGCGAATATAAGAAAAAGTGTTCTTTTAGACATAGTCCTGAAAATTTCTAATTATTCTAATTTCTAATTAACCTAAAATGTTCTAGAAATTAGGTCAATTAGGGTAATTAGGTTAATTCCATCATTATATACTATTTTCTTTTCCTTCCTTGTTCCAGGTTGCCCAACCTCTCATAAGGGTATTAAAATCAATTTGATCTACTGCTCCGCCACTTTTATCAAAGTCGCTTGAGGCGCAAGCGTCTGTGGCGGTTTTCTTCCACCAGCAATCTTTAAGTATATTGTAATCTAAAATATTTATATCGTTGTTGTTGTCGATATCTCCAAAAACAAGGGTTGTGGTTGGAACAGGGACACTTCCATTTGCGCTTGAAACAGTGAAGGCGGCTTTCGCTATCATGCTGTCTTTTCGAATGACAATGAAATATTTGTCAGGTTGTAAATTCGTAAGAGCTACGGAAACCGAATATTTTTTTCCCGGAACATCGGTTTTGGCAAATGTCAGAGTTGCGGGAACGTTGGCGATTACTTTCGTGGGAGATGCGAGATTATTATAGAAAGTAAAATTTGCAGTTAAAGTATCTGTTGTTACCGGTGCATCCTGAATATTCAAGCTCAGCCCCAAAGTGACAGTAGTAGCTGTGGCAGGGGGAGGGGCGGCAGGAGGGGTGAGGATCGAAGAGAAAACTGTAATTAGGGTATCGGTTCCGCTGGCGAAATTATTCGCAGCGTCATTACATCGAGCTTTGAGATTATGGCTTCCAGCAGTGGTAAATGTATGGGACCTCGACGCGTTTGACCCCGATATAGTCATTGCTCCTGCGTTAATTCCATCAGCCCAAAGAGAGCAGGCGGTTACACCTACCTTATCCGAAGCTGTTACGGAAAATACTTGAGACACATTTACAGCCGCCGTTACGGGAATAATAAGACTTACGTCAGGAGCTGTAGTATCAGCAGTGGCGGGAGGAGGATTAACTTGCGTTGTTTTACAAGTTCCACTCCCATCGCAAGTTCCCTGTGTGGTTGTGCCGGGAATTATACAGGGATTGGTGCAGGAAGCAGGGGGAGGGACGACGGGAGGATTTTTGCATTGATTAATACAAATGTCTCCGTAGACACCTTCGCAGTCTGAGCTTTGGTCTTGTCCGCAATTGGTCTTAAGACAATTGCTGAAACAGTCATTATTGGTTGTTTGTGGAGGGGGAACGACGGGGGCAGGAGCAGTGACACATTGCTGAACGCCGCCGGTGCTGTCAGCAGGGCTTGTTGTACCCGTACATTTAGGCGCTGTTACAGGGCAAGCTGTTGATGCCGAAACGTAACACCATTCACCGTTTGGAGTAAATGTAAAATAACTTGACCCGGAATCACAATAATCATAAAGAGTTTGGCCTGATGCGGTAGTGCACGATTTGTTGCTGTCATTTCTTGTTGCTCCGGTGGCGGAGGAAGAAGGGATACAGCAAGATTCCCATATAGCGGTACAGCTTGCGTTGGTTTTGACCAGTCCATTGCCACACGATGCAGAACTAACGCACTTGCCACCTCTTTCCTCACAGCTCTTGTTGGAAGGTTGAGGATTTGGATCGGGGACTGGTGGCTGAGCATCGGCAGAATTTAAGCAAATTGCCAACTTTTCTTCGGCTTCTTTTATACAATCAGCTTCAGTATATTCAGTCGTAAACTTACTGGCGAGAGATATGCACAGAGCTACGTCAGCGTTCTTAGTCCGCTGACAGGAATCGCTTGTTGCCGCGCGTTGTTTGAGGGTCTGTTGCTGTTGGCTTGCAACTACAGTTAGGGAAACTGCGGAAACGAGGACCAGCATTACCAAAATTCCCATGGTTCTTGATTGGGAAGGGGAGACCACAAAATCACGAAACTTCCGGAAAAAGTTCATCTCAATTAAATATGACAAAGTTAAGAGAAAATGTCAATAAACAACTCCGATTGCTACATTGTTAAATTATTAAATTGTTAGAACGGTTTACTCCTTTAATTTTTCGCGTGTAAATTTTATGAGTTGATGAATCTCTATTGGTAGGAGTTTCAGTTCCTTTAGGAGATATTCATATTATTCTTTGGTGATTAGCTTTCTGTTTCTTGATTTTTCATTCCAATCAAAACTTTCTTTCAATGACCCAAAGCTGTAGTAGTAAAATTTTATTTTATCTTTTTTCCCGTATCTTCCAAAACCCTCAGCTATATTAGCGGAAATTGAATCAATTGCGCTGACAAATTGGCACCCAACAGTTCTTTTAGCGAACCAATCCCAATCAATAATTATATCCCAAACATAATTGGATAAAGCAAGAGCCTTTTTATAAGCGCTTATGTCATTTAGTTTTAGATATCGCATAGTTTAGGAGCAATTTAACAATATAACAATTTAGCAATTTATCATAATCCAAGGAGTTTTAACGAAAAAGAGAGGAGGGTGGAGACGAAACCTATTAGCGAGAATCCTCCCATTGGGAAGAAAAGCAGAAAAATTATTATTAAAAATCCAATTGACTGCAAAGACATGTAGAGGTTGGCGGTTTTTTCCGGTAATAAAAGCGCGAATATTTTGGATCCGTCCAGCGGAGGAATAGGAAAAAGATTGAAAATCGCCAGCAATAAATTGAGGTGAACGACAGTCACAAGTATTAAGTATAAAGTATCAGGTATTATGTATGAGGAATTGAGAATAAGCTTTAGGATTAAGCTGGCAATTATTGCGATAAGGACGTTGGTTAAGGGGCCTGCTAAAGAGACAAGGGCTAAATCTTTTCTGCCATCCTGCAAATTAAAAGGATCGACGGGAACGGGTTTGGCTGCTCCAAATATTATTGGAGATCCTGATATTAGCAGTATAAGGGGTAGGGCAATACTCATCATAGGATCAATATGATTTTTCGGATTGAGAGTTAACCGCCCCATCAGGCGGGCTGTTGGGTCGCCGAGGCGTTCTGCAACCAAACCATGAGCGATTTCATGCAAAATCGCGGAAAAAATCAAAATAATAAGAGCGATAAGAGCGGATAAGATGCTCATAATTTAAAAATTCGAATACCAAAATACGAAATCCGAAACAAATATAAAATACAAAATCTATAAATTCAAAAACTTATTCGGATTTTCTTATAATTGCACCAAAAATATTCATAAGTTCAGTTGCTTCTTGAATTAGCCATTGTCTTTCTTTTTCTAATCCAGAATTGCTGTTTGTGTCAACAAGTAAAAGCCAATACCTGCTTTCTTTTGTTTCTTTTCTGCTAATTTTAGCTCTCAAAACAAAATCTTTTTTACTAAGCGATTCGTTAGCCTCGATGTAATTTGCTCCAACCGAACCGGATGACCGAATAAGTTGTTTTCCATCCTCAATATTGCCGACTGTCTTAGGCAATATTTTAACAAAAATTCTACATCTTCTAGCGAATTTAAGCGTTCGGTCTTCCAGATTTACCGAAATTAAAATTACTAAAGCTGTTGTAAACCTTGCTCGAATTTAGTATACTATCTTTCGAAAGGTTTTACTATGTCTAGTGGAATGAAGTGTCAAAATTGCGGAAAAGGTTCGATGTATGGGCACAAAGTTTCCCATGCGAAAAACAGGACCAAAAGACTTTTTAGGCCCAATCTTCACCCTATGCGTTTGACGGTTAATGGGGCAACCAAAAGAGTAAAACTTTGTACGAAGTGTTTGAGAACCGCAAAAAAAGAAATAAAAGCAAAGTCCGCTCCAAAAATTGCTTCTTCGGCACAAGCCGCAGCAACAGTCTAAATTTAATTTTCCCTTGACTTCTTCTAGAATAGTTTTTAGAATAAAAAGTACAGCATGATTGAAAAACATCCCGTTTACTTAAGGCAGGAGGCAAGTGAAGGCGCTTTTGTGGTCGCGAGAGATATTTGGATAGAGCGAAACACTTCTTAAGAATAATAAAAATGAGAACATAGTCATCAATCGCAAAGACCCAAAAAGGAAAATAATAATTTCACAAGAGCCGCTTTATGATAAGGATAATAATCCGCTGAATTCTAATTTAACGATTTATGTGGAAACGCCTGATTTTCCAGGGTTAGAGTCTTCCAGGGAGGCATATTGCTTTATGAATGATTTTGGAGGACGCGTTATGAAACAGTCGTTCGGCGGTTATATCTCGTCGGAGAAAGAAGCAGACAAAGACGAGCTGAGCAAATTGTGGGAGATGATAACAGGAAAACAGTATGAAAGGAAAATGACAGCCGGAGACAAAATAGCGCGTAAATTATTGGGAGGGCTTGTCGAGTAATTCTATTGCTTCTGGGTAGCCGTTGAAAAAATCATTGTAATTTTTTTTCTGCGAGCCGGCGAGTTTCTTTTCGAAAGTACTCTTTTACTTCTTCCCAATCTATCTCAATCAGCATGTTGGGCATTTGATTTTCCTGCTCGGCATCCTCAAAATAGTCCAGTGAGCGGAGAATTGAATACAAATGATCTTCAAGAACAGCATATTTTCTTTGATAAAATTCAAGCATTTCTTCAAGCGTATATTTTTTGGCGAGAAAATAGACATCAACAAAATCTCTCCTAGTCCCGCGGTCTTCAATTGCATGAATTTTCATAGCGGCAATGTCAGGCAAGCTCGCCAATTGGATGTTTTCAAATGATACTGTAGGCTCAAGTAATGGATATTTATAGTAGAATATGCTAAATTTTGTATGATTAATTTTTCCCCATACGGTCCATTGCTCGTTGCCTTCTTGGACAAAATCCGGTAGAGAGGTAAGTTTTTTTATAAGTTGCGTTTCATTGAATTCGTGGGGGGTAAAAAAATCAAGATCTATAGAGATCCTATGTCCAATCTGAAGCGCCAAAGCAGTTCCTCCGGCGAGGTATGCTTGTTTAATTTTAGTAACAGCTGAAATTAGCTGGATAGCCCGAAATGTATCGGGGAGTAAGGTTTTTGTAAACATTTTACTTGATCTTTGTCCATGTTTAGTATGTCTGCCCAAAAATTGCCCGTAGGCCGCGAAAGATCTTTTGTCTTCATAACAACTTTTCTTATTATATCTTTTCCATATGTTTTTATCAGCCAGCGTATGTCGTGGAGATTTCCTCGATCCAGCACTCGTTTTATGATAAAAAAAGCGTGTTTCCTGATCTTTAAATCTGCAAATTTTATATCCCAAAAATATGGCCGCAAAAATTCGGGAACCTGTATTTTTTCCTCCTGATTCATAGTTACTATTATTACATATTTTACCCTGCAAATCCACTCTTAACTTGTTTTGATTGCTCGATCTCGGTTATAATTATGGTAATTATGTCAGGAGAAGCAGGCTTAGAAAAACAGGATGCTCTGAGAGTTGATCTTTCGACAGCTAGGGATAAAACTGAATCTTTGGTGCAGTCAAAACCCGAACTCCCTGTGCCAAAGGAAATAAAAGAGATATTGGATCAAGGTGCTTTAGAAATTCAATTTAATCTTAGTGATAAATCGATTATTAAAGAATTGGGACTTAGTAAGGATATTAATAAAGGATATGGAGTACATCTAAGCAGAAATTGTCCCCAAAGCATATGGGGTTTGGGGGGGGGTTTGGAGTCACTTGAATATCAGATCGCCTAGAGGCCTATTTCGCAGCGGTTACGAGGTACCTCCGTATGGATTGCTCATTGCTTGCAAAATGCCGCTTTCTGAAGAAAAAGTAATAGGAGAGACTAAGATGGAGCACAAGAAAATTTTGGGAATAAAATTGCCCATGAAAGAACAGATAAGGGTATCAAAGACAATCAATGTGCCTGCGTCCTCCGGCGAATATATTGACGGGCTTAACTCTAAAGACCCTATTTTAGCCAAAGAGCCTTTAGTAATTATTTCTGCGATTATCCATACTAACAGAATGTTCGACGACTATGGCAGGAACGTAGGATTGCTACTTGTTAATGTTGGTTTACCGGAATCATTATATAAAAAAATAGAAGCAGACATTCATAAGTCACCTGCTCTTATCTTAGATTATGCCCGGGAAATATACCCCGTCTGGTATAAACACTATATTGCATATGAAGAAAAACAGACGGGAATTATGTATAGAGACTCTATTAAGCCCGCTTTTGAAATTGGGAAGTATTCAGATGAAGCGATGGTAAGGGGGGCTGCACAAGATTTGAAGGAGAAGTCTAAATAAATTAAATCCTAAAATAATTCTTTTGCCGCGGGGTAGCCGTTGAGAAAGTCTTCAGAGCTTTTTAACTTCGGATAAGAAGTAGTTTTTTACGTCCTTCCATGCGACATCAACAAGCATTTCAGGCATTTCATCCTCATCGGCTTCATTGAAATAGAGAAGCGCTTTCTTGAGGATTAGTCTCATATCTTCGAGATTACCATATTTTTTTCCATAAAATTCAAACAGTTTTCTCAGTGAGAATTTTTTTGAAAGAAAATATATGTCTATAAAGTCTCGTCTGGTTCCCCGTTTGGTGACAGTGTCAAATTTCATTGCCGATAAATCAGAAAGACCGGCAACGCATATGTTCTTCCAGGGAGTTAGCTCATTCAAAAGTTTGTATTTATATCCAAATAATGAGAATTTAGTTTCCCCAACAAAGCCCACGATAGTTTGCCAATCTGAATAAGTTATTCTTAGTTTAAGTTCTTTTTTTAATTTTTGTTCCCATTGTGTTTCTGAAAAATAAGCAGAGGTAAAAAAGTCAAGATCAACAGATTTTCGGTGGCCAAACCAAAGAGCAAGCGCTGTTCCGCCTGCGAGATAAGATCCTTTGGGAAGACTGTCTTTTTCCAACTCCCCGAGGAGTTTTATTGCGGATTGGGACAAAATAACATCATACATCTTAGAGAGTATTAAGCCAGTAATTCTTGGATTTTTTGGAGATTCTTGATTTTTGCGCGATATTTTTTATTTTTTTCTTTCCAAAAACAAATTTCAGCCACTCAAATGCCTTTTCGTCACCGTATTCAAGAATTCTTTTTATGTAATATTCGGGGTGATTTTTAGGCTTGGAATTTCCCGGATTGATGTCCCAGAAGTATTTTTGAATATAACTTGCGATCATGGGTTAATTATATCACATAGGCCTGCCAGTAGGGTACAGATTTCTTTTGCCTCGGGGTAGCCGTTGAGGAAATTCTTATCGTTATACTTTCAATTTGCTTTTGGCAAGCTTAATAGCTTGATTTTGGAAAAACTTCTTCACCTCTTTCCATGAGACAGGAAGAAGCATTTCGGGCATGTCGTCAATTTCAGCATCAATAAAATAATTCATACTCCTAATAATGTTATACAGATGATCTTCCAGAATTCCATATTTTTCATCATAAAACTTCAGCATTTGTTCCAAAGTGAACTCTTTTGTCAAAAAATAAAGATCAACAAAATCTCTTTTCGTCCCTCTATCTTCCAGGGCGTGGATTTTCATAGCCGCAATGTCCTCCTTGGAGAGCATTTGAATGCCCGCAAACGGAATGGTCTTTTTAATTAAGGGATATTGGTAGTAAAATAAGCTAAACTTCGTATTTGCGACTTTACCCCAGACGGTTCTCCATGCCGTACCTTCCTCTTTGTAATCAGGCATCTGACTAAGTTCCCCTGCCAATGTTTTTTCATCAAAAATCTGCGGTGTAAAAAAATCCAGATCTACGGAGATTCGGTGTCCAATTTGAAGCGCCAAGGCGGTTCCTCCCGCCAGATAGGCTTTTTTTACGATGCTTATATTTGATACTAACTTGAGAGCCCGAACTGTATCGGGGAGTAAGGTTTTTGTAAACATACAACCTTTCTTTTATCAATTCCCAGGAAAAGAGACCAGAAATTGGCTGTTTTTGGAGAAATATCGCGGGAAGTTAGAAGCAATTTTTCAATTTCCTGATTCGTATAATTTTGTCTTAACCAACTTAATGCCTTGGTATTGCCCCTATCTAAAACACGTTTCAAGATAAAAGTTCTGGACTTTTTTAAATCCAAATCTTCAAATTTTACGTCCCAAAAATAGGATCGTAAAGATTCGGGAAGCTGCATTTTTCTTTTCTGATTCATATTCACTATTATGACATATTTTGCCTTGTAAATCTATAAAAATTACAATTTGATCAATAGGGATTGAAGCTCTTTTGCCCCAGGGTAGCCGTTGAGAAAATCTTTATAGCTCATTGGTTTTTTTCCTTCGACTTGAATTTTATTATCAGGCAGGAACTTAACAATTTTTAATTTTGCCTGCCCGCCGGAGCCTAGGCGAAGGCGGGTCCAGACTCCCGGCCAAGGGAAGTATCCTCGAATTTTCCTTTCCAATTCGGATTTCGAATTTCGGGCTTCGAATTTTGATAAATCTACGTATCCATCTTGGCGGGTGAGGGGTTTGGTGAAGGTGGATTTTTCATGATCTTGTGCGATAGGTTTTAGATTATCATTAAGGTATAAATTAAGTATTTCGGGTAATAAATTTGCTCCCTTAGCAAACAGCCTTTTATATAGAGATTCAGAAGTATCGGTGTCTAAAATCTTATCTTTTTCCTGTCCTAAGATTGGTCCATGATCTATTTCTTCATCAAGCTTCATAATGCTAACGCCTGTAATTTTCTCTCCGTTTAAAATTGCCGTTTGAACCGGAGTCGGTCCCCGGTATTTTGGTAAAAGAGAGGGATGAATATTAATTATTCCTTTTGGAAATAGATTTAAAATTTGTTGTGGGATTATCAATCCAAAATCTGCCAGAACAGCAACGGTGGGGTTAATAGTTGATAGCTCATGGTTAATAGTAGGGTCGGAAAGATTAACAACCGAATGATAGGAGATTTTGTTTTCAATACAGCATTTTACAACCGGGTATTTTACAACCGGGTAGCTTCGCAAGGCCTCCCCTTGCGAAGCTAAATTGGGTTTTAGCTTGCCTGCCGGCATGGCGGGGTTTTCTGTGGTTATAGAACCAGCTTCAAATCAAAGTTTTTGCGCAAAACTTCAATAATTGGAATTACGTAACTAGAGGATCCAAAAAAAACAACAGGTGGGTGATTGGGCGATTGGGTGATTAGGTCATTAGGAAATTGGGGTGTTGGGTGATTGGGTAGTCTCATATGCGATTTCTCCTGAAAGTAATAAGGCTATTTATTTGCTTACTGAGGATTTCATATTCATTCTTTAATTCATTTGCTTTAACTGAGAGTTTTGAGTAAATATCATGAATCAAGAAAAGCTGCGTTTGCACCTCTGCCGCAGAAGAACGAGCTTGAATAAAAAAATTTAACTTATCCTTTTGTGTATATCTAGATTCTCCCTCCGCAATATTTGATTCAACGGAAATTGCCGCTCTGCGTAATTGCGAAGTCAATCCGAACAATTCTTCTTTAGGTAAACTAGAAGTTAAAATATATACTTCTAATGTCAACTTGTGAGAGTTTTGCCAAATTTTAAGATTAGTAAAATTTCCCATAGGTAATTAGGTGGCTGGGCGACTGGGTGGTTAGGTAATTAGGAATCCTAAAAACCTAGTGACCTAGTGGCCCAATTGCCTAGACTTCAATCTTTTCAAACTCATCTTCGCCTTTGGTGTTTTTGTGGGATTTGTAAAGAATTCCTTTTTGCTCCAAAACTCTTTTTGAGAAAAGGACTCCATCTAAATGGTCGTTTCTTAGATGCTTTGTTGCTCTTTTTTGGACGTCTGACATAGTCCAAATCGGAAGATCTCTCTATAATTTCGGGATTGATAAATACCATAATTTTGGAGTTATCTGTAGGTTTGGCAATAAAAATTCTTAGTGGCTTACCAACTTGTGGGGCAGCTAATCCTACTCCTTTGGGATCAGTAGTATCTATAAGCGTTTTTTTCATTTCTTCAATAATTCTAGTCACAGCAGCATCAACCCTTGATACGGGCTTTGCAATGGAGGATAAGATCGGACTTGGGGCAATTACTATTTTCAACACGTTGCAATTATA
>Ga0075616_114_pt2 | contig 11032 bp, 9 predicted proteins | sample RifGroA1_FD_68370 | JGI IMG/M metagenome (GOLD analysis project Ga0075616, IMG submission 68370) | Microgenomates (Levybacteria) bacterium GW2011_GWA1_37_16
CTTTAAACGAAGAGAAATATCTTCCCTTACTTCTAGCATCAATTAAAAATCAAACACTTCAGCCTTACGAGATAATCGTAGGTGACGCACTCTCAAAAGATAAAACAAGAGAAATAGCAAATGCTTATGGCTGCAAGGTTGTCATAGAAAAGCCTCCAAGAAGCGGGCCGGCAAGAGGAAGAAATGCGGGAGGAGAAATAGCAACACAAGAATTCCTGTTGTTTTTGGACTCCGACGTAATATTGCCCCCAGATTTCCTGGAAGTTGCTCTGAAAGAAATTAGGAAAAAAAATCTTGATATTGCGACTTGTTTCATAGCTCCTCTTTCAACAAGTCTTATTTATAGAATCGGGTCGTTTATTGCCAACTACTTTTTTCTTCTTGCCTCTCTTAGGTCTCCTCATGCCGGAGGATATTGCATTTTCGTTAGAAAAGAGATATACGAAAAAATCCATGGCTTTGATGAAACATTAGTTCTCGGAGAAGATCATGATTTTGTAAAAAGAGCCTCCGAATTTGGCAAATTTGGCTTTATCATGCAGGTCAAAATTCGAATATCCACCAGAAGGTTTGATGAAGAAGGTATTGCAAAAACCTGCTGCAAATATCTTTTTTCAGAATTTCAGACATTTGTTTTTGGAAAACAAAAAATAAAATCTTTCGGCATCGAGTTCGGCAAACACCACAAAAAATAAAATCTTATGACAGAAATAAACGGAGAAAATAGTTCGCTAAAGATATCAACTCCCGGAAAAATTATAAGAGAGATTCTCCCGCCATTTTTTCCTCCTATTCCTTCCGATGAAATTAAAGGCAAAGAAAACTTACCTCATATTGAAAAGCTAATAAATGAGGGGTATTCAATCGTCGTGCTTTACAATCATTTCTCATCATCTGATATTTTCCGAACGCTTGAGTTCGTTTTGAAACAAAAATCAATGAAAAATAAAGAAATTTGTGTCCCAATAATTGAGGACTTATATAATTACACCAAATTAATACCTAAGGCTGCAAAAATAAAATTTTGTTCGATTGTCACCCAAAAAGAAATCGATATCCTGGATCGCAAGCACAAGAAGCAATACGGAAAGTCGGAAAAATCTTCCCATACAACTCTAGATTCGCTGAGTCGACTTAAGGAAAAACAAATGCGTGAAAGAGATAAGTTAGTCGAGCAACAAAAGCCACTAAATTCCCTATATTTCAAAACCGCTCTTGATACTTTAAGAAAAGGCGGAATTATTATAGTCGCTCCTCAAGTAACCAGGGACGACTCGCTTAAAATACCTACGGAAGATTCCCCCACAGCAGTATCTACTCTTATTGCTCGTCTTGACCACGACAAATTGGATAAAGTCGCATTTTTACCTATTGGACTGGGTATTAAAAATCAAACTGACTATAGTGAGGATAAAGTCGGTCTTTATAACCTCGGGAAGAAATATATTCTCCATATCGGACCAATTTTTACTAAGAACGAGCTCAGACATCTCGCTCTTGAACAATATGCAGAAATTCAAATTGAACAAAAAAAGACAAGACGAGGAGTCGAAAGGGTGGTTATCGAGGAGTTAGCAAAGCTTGTTCCGCCTGAATACCTAAAATCCCTGCCTCAACAAGAACAAATTAGGAATTGAGGAATTTATTAACGGCGTTAGTGGCGCGGAAAAGCTGTACCAGTGCCGCGCGGTTAATTTTACGCAGCATTTCCCCTCCAGGTTTATAGACATTCATTACTTTTTTATAATAGTCCACAAGCTCCCGGGTCAAATACTCGCCTCTAAAATTATTTCCTGCCATTTCCCTTGCCTGCCTTCCAAACCGCTGACGAAGAACATCGTCTTGCAAAAGTTGTTGTACTTTTTGCGCAAAAATTTCCTGATTTTCAGAGACATTATAACCTGTCTTGCCATCTATTACCAGATTGTCAAAAGCTGAATCTTTAACAGCAATAATCGGCAGTCCGCTGGCGGCTGCTTCTAGAACACAAAGACCTTGGGTCTCCGTTTGAGAAGCGAAAATAAATATGTCTGCGTCTGCATAAACATCCTGCATTAATTCTGCTTCTACTTTTTGGGTAAAATGTATTTTCTTTGACAAATTAACAAAATGAGTATCCCTCTTTGTACTTACAAGCTTTTTAAACATATTGATCAGGAAAGGAAAGTTTTTTTCTTTACCCAATCTTCCTACCGTTAAAAGAATTTTATCGGTTTTGGGTATGGAAAAACGTTTGTGCAAATATCCTTTTTTGTTTTTTTGGAAACGCGAAAAATCAATAAAACTGGGTATTATTTTTATTTCTTTCTTTACTCCATAGGCTATTAATTCATTTTTCATTTTCTCAGATGGAGTAATAATGCCGTCGCAAATGTCCGCAAACATGCGCATTCCTAATGCTACCATTTTAGGGCGGATTACTTTACCGTTCAAAAAATAATGCGTGTATTTTGTATGCACAGTATGAAATGTCAGAATAAAAGGGATTCCTTTTAGCTTTGCTATTTGGCAGCCAAGAAAAGAAAAGGCTCCATTGCCATGCGCATGAATAACATCCAAATTTATATTGAAAATTTGCTGATAGCTCAATCGGGGCATTGGCAGAGGAACCAAAACCTCAGGCTCGGAAGAAATTACTTTAAAATTAGATATGCGGAAAACATTTCTATCTTTATCTTTATAATTTTTTAAAAGCGGAGCAAAAATATATACCTCATGCCCCAGTTTTCGCAATTCCCTTGTGAAATTATCGACTGAAACGACAACACCGTTAAGTTGCGGATAATAGCTATCCGTAATAATACCAATCTTCATTTGATTTTTACATTATATCAGAATCAAGGGACACATACCTTTAATTCCGCTAAAAAATGCATTATAATTCCCTAAAGGATTTATTTTATGAAAGTGAATGTAAGTATAATTATCCCAACCCTTAACGAAGAAAAATATCTACCATCCCTGCTGCAATCCATAAGAGATCAGACCGCTCAGCCCCTTGAAGTAATTGTTGCGGACGCAAACTCCATTGATCAGACAAAAAAAATAGCCTTATCTTTTGGCTGTAAAATTATCCAGGGCGGACATCTCCCAAAAGGGAGAAATAATGGCGCGAAAATTGCCAAGAGCGATATCTTGCTTTTTTTGGATGCTGACAACGTATTGCCTGGAAAATTTTTAGAAAGAACCGTAAGGGAATTTCAAAAAAGAAATCTTGATATTGCCTCCTGCTTTGCATATGTTCCCTTCCCAGCATTGATGGACATTACAGGAGAGATACTGGTAAACTTTTATTTTAAAATGACTGAAAAGATCCGTCCTCATGTTTATGGGTTTTGCATTTTTGTAAAAAAGAAAATTCATGAAGAAATTAATGGTTTTGATGAAAGCATTATTTTAGGAGAAGACCAAGATTATGTACTTAGGGCTAGCAAAAAAGGTGTTTATAGATTCTTACTCTCTGAAAAACTGCCAGCTTCTATGCGCAGGTTTAGAGAAGGAGGCAGAATAAGAACTGCTTTAAAATACAGCCTCATAGAGCTTCATATTCTCTTGTTTGGCCGAATACGAAAACAGATAGTTCCATTCGAGTGGGGCAAGCATTATAAAAATTAAGTCCGTTCTCCGTGCTCTTCCGCGATTATATCAAGTCCACCAAAAAACCACCCTTCTGCAGAGCAGAATTCGGTGGTTTTAAGTTAATTTTTTAAGCAACAATTTTAAAAAAATCAGGAAGTGGTAGGAACTAAACCCCGCTGAGCGGGGTGAATATAGATATTGTTTTCCCGCTTTGAGGCGGAACAAGTGTCTATAGCACTTGGTGTTAACTTTATACTTAGAAACTAGACGCTAGAAACTAGACGCTAGAAGCTAAGTTTTCCGTTCATCTCTCTTTCCTACTTTTCTTATAAAAAATTTTAAGGCTCTTTATAAAATTTTTAGAAAGGAGGTGATCCATCCCCAGCTTCGGCTAGGGATACCTTGTTCATGTTTATCCTTTTATTACTAAAGGCATGGACTATATCTTCATCCAAGAAACTAGAAACTTGAAAATGGAAGCTTGTAAAAGAATCTTGATTCTGGAAGCTAGAAAGTTTTCCAATTTTGGATTAACTTATTTAACTTCCTTCCAATGATTTGATATCTGTTAATCAAATCATCTGCGAAATCTTTTGACCAGAAACCTAAATCTCTAGCCAAACTAATATGCACTTCTATTTCATTCGCTGAACCTATTGCAATTGTTAAATGTTTCATAAACTCTTTTATTGAAACACGCTTTGCATATCCTTCAGCTATATTTGCTGGAATTGACTTCGAAGCTCTTCTTAATTGAGAAACCAAATCTAATTTCTCGTATTGTGGCAATTTAAAAACCGCTTTATTGACTATTATTGCCAATTCATACGATTCTTGATAAACTTGAAGATCTCGAAAACTTTGAATCACTACTTTAAATGTAGCTTATCTAGCATCAAGTTTCAAGTATCCTTACCTAGCTTCGAGCATCTAACTTCCAGTTTCGATTCTTGGCGTCAACGTGTAGTCTCTACGGGGTCCCGATAAAATCGGGACTTCCCTCGGTATTGTCCCTTGAACCCAGATTACTTAAAAGTAAATCTAAATTCAAGTAGGAGTCCACCGATATAGTTGAGGTTCTCTACATTGTTACCAGTGTAGGTCGCAACATTTATACGACTTAAGCTTCATCGCCGAATTTGGCCTCTCCCCTCTTTTTAGGTTCTATTATTCTATGCTGTTTTTAATTCTTCTTTTTAGAAATCCGTATGCGCTTTTAAAAGATTTTATCTGCTTTTCTCGTTTGCTTGCATCAAGTTTTGAAAGAAAAGCTTCATAATAAACCAGTCTCCATGGCAACCCATGTTTGGTATATTTCTCTGTTCCAGAATTATGTTCTAAAAATCTAATTTTCAAGTTTGATGTATATCCAATATAGAGTTTCTTTGTTTTCTGACTTTTTAGAACATAAACGTAATGCATACAACTTTATTATACAGCTATAAAGCCCAAAAAGAGGGGATTCGGCCACTCCCGACTTTGCTGCCTTGACGGGCGGTGTTCTGAGATTAGCTTGATTTAACAATCTAAACTATCTCTCCCCACGGGGCGCACGGTTTTCCCGTACCCTCGCGGACGGCTATTTAAACATGGGTCTTCGTTCATTCATAAATTCCCTGATTTTCTTAAGCTGATTTATACCTTTTTTCGTTAGATGCTGTCTTTTTCTAAAAATTTCCGAAGCCTTGCAAAAAAGTTTAAAATCTTTTCCTTTTTTGCCAATGAGTGGAAATTGTTTAAAAAATGGTATAACCTTGAAAAGAATATCGCTTTGCTTTCTGACGACAAACTTTACATGAGGTTTCCATCCGTATCTCTCATAATTAAGCTCTACGATTCTTCCGCAGTTGAGTCTTTTTTGGATTAATTCCAAAATCGGCTTGTCATCTGCGCGAAGTTCTATCTCAAAACAAAGATTGGCATCCAATTTAAACTTCTTCGTTTTATGCTTATTTATAAGAATTGCAAAACATCCTTCCCCGTCGGTAAAACCAACAACATACCAGGGACTTAAAATTTTATAAGCACCCATATTCTGATAGCTTCGGTCCTTCCTACGTTCAGTTTGCATGAACGTAGTACTATGACCTCTGCAGACTTCCAATATTTACTCGGTGTTAGTTCACACTGACACCTACTTCCATTATTTGTTAAAAATTTCTGAAAGTCAATATTGGATCTCCCTTTGTAACCAAAAATTCCATTTGTTATTATCTTGAGCCCAATTATCCCGCACTTATTTTTAGTAATTTGCTTCCCAATTTGTACGAATGGTTGCAAAAGTGCGGGACCGTCTTGGCTTCAAGCTAATAACTGTTACTTTAGCCCTTCTCTCTCCTTTATTGCTAAAAGAGGATGCTATTTCGCTTCAGACATCTTACTTACATCTGAAAGGATTTTCACCTTCTGGAAAAATTGGCTGAAAGGCGCAATTTATTTTTGTACAAGACCCGAGAACGTATTCACCGCGACATGCTGATTCGCGATTACTATCTATTCCAACTTCATGGGGGCGGGTTTCAGCCCCCAATCTGAACTGAGACGAAATTTCAGAGATTAGCTTGCCGTTACCGGCTTGCAACTCATTGTTTTTCGCCATTGTAGTGTGTGTGTAGCCCAGGGTATAAGGGCCGTGCTGACTTGACGTCTTCCCCTCCTTCCTCCCCCTCTTTCTAAGTTCTATCTTAATTTCACGTTTATTGATTTCAACAATCAACGCTCTACATAAAATTTTTAGATAAAGCCCAGAAAGAGGGGGCTGTCTCCAATGAATATTTAACATTGAATGGGGGTTGCGCTCGTTTCCCCACTTAAGGGAACACCTCACGGCACGAGCTGACGACAGCCATGCAGCACAAACCCTGGTGAGGTTCTTCGTTTTGTCTCGAATTGAACCACACGCTCCACAGATTGTGCGGGTCCCCGTCAATTCCTTTGAGTTTTAGCCTTGCGGCCGTACTCCCCAGGCGGTTCGCTTAACGTGTTAACTTACGCCCCTCCCCTCTTTTCCGGCAAATCTTTAAACATTAAAAATTTGCAAACAAAGAAAAGAGGGGAAGAGCTAGCGAACATTGTTTACAGCTAAGACTACACAGGTATCTAATCTGTTTCGCTACCTTAGCTTTCGTGCCTCAGCGTCAGGGAAAAACCTAGATGCTTGCCTTCGCCTTTGGTGTTCCAGCTAATATCAACGCATTTCACTGCTACTCTAGCTGTTCCAGCATCCCTGTCAATCCTCAACCCTAATAGTATCGCATCCGCTTCTCAGGTTAAGCCTGAGCATTTGAGACGCGACTTTTTAAGGAGCCTACGCACACTTTACGCCCAATAAATCCGGATAACGCTTGCCCCCTACGTATTACCGCGACTGCTGGCCCGGCCCGTACAAAAATTATACGTTCCGAACATTGGACTATATCTTCAGGTTTTAAACCTGTTCCACGTATAGTCTCTGAGGACTTCCTCGAAAAATCGAGGTTGCCTGCTGATTGTTTCGCAACCCCCATACCAATCGCTAGTTTTTTAGGGTTTGGCTTACCATTTTTACCTTTCGGTAGGTAAGCTTTTACAAAAGTTCCCAGCATATAGTGAAATTTATACTACGCGCCAAACCCGTTTTTTACGGGCCACGTAGTTAGTAAGGGCTTATTCTAGTCGCCGTGAATGGCGACTCAAAAGGAGTTTACAACCCTAAGGCCTTCATCCTCCACGCGGCGTCGCTGCGTCAGACTTTCGTCCATTGCGCAATATTCCTAGTTGCTGCCACCCGTAGGTGTACTGCCCGTGTCTCAGTGCAGTTGTGGCTGACCGACCTCTCAGTCCAGCTACCCGTCATCGCCTTGGTTTTCAAAAAATCTAAATAATAAAAATCAAAAAACTTTTGGTCATTTGGATTTTTAAAATTATAATTTGTTTCGGATTTGGATTTTCGGATTTCGAATTTCCCAAGGTGAAACCTTGGGGCTATGGACTATTACCCCATCTTTCGATAGGCTATGGTCCATTGAAGGGTAGATTCCTATACATTACTCACCCGTCTGCCATTGTCTTGCGACCATTCGACTTGCATGCTTAAGGCACGCCGCCAGCGTTCATCCTGAGCCAGGATCAAACTCTCAAAAAAAGCAGTCCGACTGAAATCGCTCCCCGCTGAGCGGGGTAAGATTTGGGCGGACAAAAAAAATCGAAAACATCGAAAACTCCACCTAATGTGGAGATTTCCTACCACTTCTTGATCGAGGAACTCTGTTCCGAGAGAAATCCGCCAAAGATCGCTGTCGCCTGAGGCGACTAAGATCGGGCGGACTGACTCATTAAACATGCTCCTTCAAGAAATTAAAAAATACCCGCACCCGCGTGCAGATACATAACTCCTGGCAAATTATACTTATAGATGTGCTGCTAAGTTATCAAAGAGCTAAGAACAAAAAAATCCTCCAAAGGAGGATTCGCTTTAACCCAAACTTCGGTAGATTTTTTTACATACCACAGCTATTATAAACGAATTTCAGAAATTGTCAACGACTAAAAAAAATTCTTTCATTGCTTTGAAGCGGACGATTCCCAAAGAAACAACAACGTTCAAACTTTTATTCACTCTCCACATTGGAATTTCCACGATTTGGTCAAACAAGCCAAAGAAGTCGCCAATTTCTAGATTACTTGTTTTCCATAGCTTTATGGAGAATTACCATCAAAGAAACTACGACAATGATGTTAATTTTCTTGACCTTGAAGGATGCTTAAGCATTCTAATGATTCTTGCCTCTAAGCGAGATGCGTTAGTCCTTGTGCATCCAATTTCCTTGCCTACATCTTCTTGGGTCATTTCATCCCCCCCTCTGCTGAAACCAAATCTCAAATCTATAACCTTCTGTTCCCTAGATGTAAGCGTCCCAACAACTTCTCTAACACGCTCACGCTTCCATGCTTCATCAATGCTTTCTTCTACGAGAAGGGGTTCAAACGTCGCATCTGTTCTTAACAACAAGGGTAATCTGTGTTCTACATAACGCAAAAGATCTGAAGATGAAATAGTTGTTTCTTCGCTTACTTCTTTAACGAAAATGGACAGCTCTCTGTTTGTTAATTCATTAGCTTCTAACTTCTCCCTTATTTCTTCCATTCTCCTCAAGAACTCTATTTTTCTCGCAAAAGACGCGCCGCCAAAACCCAAGGGAAAATCATATTTTTTTTGAAGGTACGAAAAAATGCCAATTTGCGCCAGCCCAGCTACTCTCGCAGAGATTTGATTTGTTTTCTTTATGCCGGAAGCGTGTGTTAATACACAAGTTATCGCCGAGCTTAGCATATCTTCCCGATCTTCTTCTGTATCCTTCTCTTCAGTAAAAACCGAATCAACTGTTCCAAGAATAGTCTTAATTGTTAAAAAGAGAAAAACATTCTGTCCCGCAAGCTTTGTCTTCTTATCTTCGCTTCTTATTGCTGCGAGAGCTTCTTGCTGAATTTTAATAGACACTTTTAGGGGAATCTCTGACGTTGCTGATTTTAGTAATGAGTATAAACTTGAACCAGGATGTTTCTCCAACTTATTTCTGACAACTTTTTCAAAGAAAATATTTAGTTCTCCTACGGATCCTGTCCTTAGTAACTCTGTAATGGGATTCAAATTGTAGCTAGTTTCCTGCTCCATCCCCATAAGGAAAATATTATAATTTATATATTACTATAAGTCAATTTGTTGTTGTTTAAGGGGGGGCTCCTGGGGACGGGGGGCTCCTGGGGACGGTCCTCAACTTTATTGTCTTGACAATCCAAACTAAGCATACTTTTTATATCTTCTCCTTAGATACTTTCTTTGAGACCGTATTGCAAATTTGTTTGTCCCTAAAACCGCTTCTTCTTTTTCAAATAATCTTTTTATTTCTGAAAAACTTTCCTTTAACCCGCTGTAGATAAATGACTCATATTCTTTAAGTGAATTTTTGGTTTCGCCAACCAAACGAACTATGTCTTTATCAAGAATTAAATGAGACTCTTTCCCCAACGCCTCTTTTATGCTGCTGTATTTGTACAAAAGCGGATCGGAAGTTAACCCTGCCCTAACCGGATTGAGATAGATATACTGAGAAAGCTTCAGAAAATAAGAATTGTTTTCAATAAGAATACTCTTGAATCTGTTTTGAAATACTGGACCTAAGTGTCCGTGGGTACGGTTAAAATACATAGAGTAGCTGGTTATCAAAGATGCCATAATTTTCGATATAGGAGATTTCCGTGTTTGAATTGAGATATGGAAGTGGTTTGGCATGAGACAGAAACTATAAATGGAATGGTCATATTTCTTTTTTAAATCCTTGAGCTTTTTTAGAAAAAAACGATAGTCGTCGTCCGTAAGAAAAATATCTTGCTTGTTGATGCCCCTATTGAAAACGTGATAAAAGGCATTTTGAGATACAAACCGTGGCCCTCTTGGCATAATATAAAAAGTATTGCATTCCCGGATTGTCTTGTCAAGACTTCTGAGGACCGTCCCTAATTTCTAATTTCCTAATTTCCTAATTCTACCCTAGAAGTGTTACCGATGTATCTCAGCCTGCTCACTCACACTCAGGAGATCTGTCTTTTCTACCAGTCTTCTTATCCATGAAGTATGCGCCGCATAAATTATCCAATAGGCTTGTCTATAATTCTTCTCTCTATGCTTAACCATATTTAAAGCTATTCTTCTAATAGGTATGTCTGCAAATTCTATTACTTTAATCAATTGTTTTCTGTTGCCTTTGCCTAATCCTAAATCGCGTACCAATTTCCCAACAGTTATAAATATGGGCTGTCTATTGTCGTATTTTTGTAAACGGCTATGAACATACGCAGGGGGAACAGACTTTAATTTCCTCCGGAGCTTAACAATATCTCCTTTCTCAATTGCTTTTTTAATTTCATAGTCGTTTTTGCGATAGTTATTGAAAACATAGGGTAAATTTATGCTTTGCTCTTTTAATATTTGCCTCTCGGAACTTACGGCAGATACTGATACCCCTAAATTTTCCGCTATTTTCCTCACATTCCTGACTCCGTTGTTTAATTCTTCTTTTATCCTTACCAATAATCCTCTCCTTGTCAATGAACGCTTGTCTTTTAGGATCTGGGGCAACGGCTTATCAAGCGGCATTGCCTCCAATGGAAACCTACTTCTAATCTCCTGTGAACAATTACGGTGCAAATATGTTAAAAAATTTTTATTTATTCTCCAAATTTCCTGTTTACCAACATGAAATAGGTCTGCTACCGATTGCCCTGTTGTTTCAGGCCCCATATTAACCAAAAGGCCTATGTCAACTGCTCTATCCCAACGCTCTTGTGTGAAATGTGCGCCTTTAGGAGGCTGATTGTGAGCGCCCTCCGCCATAGCGGTTTCTATCCATTCAGCTTTTTTAGCGTAAGATTGAGGAGTTGCTCTTAATCGTTCCATAATCGGAATATTATACCA
>Ga0075616_123_pt1 | contig 9170 bp, 6 predicted proteins | sample RifGroA1_FD_68370 | JGI IMG/M metagenome (GOLD analysis project Ga0075616, IMG submission 68370) | Microgenomates (Levybacteria) bacterium GW2011_GWA1_37_16
GATTAACCCGCTTCTACTTCTATATTCCTTTTTAGCCAGTGCGTCCACTTTTTTAGCTAATTCTCTGGGAAGGGCAATGTTTAGTGTCTGAGTGTTCATACTCCTCATACAAACATTGTATGTATCTTGTATGTCTTTGTCAAGCCCTCAATTTTATTCAGGGTTGACCCTGAGCTTGCCGAAGGGTCAAGAGGCGAGGATTTTTTTAAGGTTTTCTACCATATCAACCGGAGTCGGATCCTGTCCGTATTCAAGAGCCAAATAATAAGATGTCCAATCTGCAAGAATAATGCTTGTAAAAATTTTACTGAAGACATTATCGCCTTCCATTGCAATAACTTCCGACTCAACACCCTTTTCTTTAAGAAGTTGCCTTGTCGCCTCATATCTTTTTAGATTTCTTTCGTGATCTTGCGGATCTTTTAACATTATGATAAGAAATTTGGCTTGGGGATTGGTAAATCCAACCATTTCGTTATGGTTTGCCTCCGGAAAAAAATTCCAAAATGCCGGAATTTTTGCATTTTCGTTCATTTTTATTTTCCATACCATTGCAACAGATTTGTAGGTTGGAGAAGCATAGATTAGCAAAGTTTTGCCTTTTAATTTTGTTGCCAATTTAATCCCTTTTTGTTCAAGGTTTTCCATTTGGACACTAAGCTCTTTGGCTGAAGAAAAAATTTCAGTTGAAGTATTGGGTATTAGACCTTGATTAATAAATAATTGCACTATCGCTCCGAAAAAATAACCCGTGCCCATTCTCGGCTGGAAATTAGGATAAGGAATGGGTAATTTCATATGTGGCACTCCATATCTTTTACATAACCCTTCTACTTTTCCGCCACTGGACATTCCTACGAAAGGAAGGCTAGCCTTGTCAGCTTCTTCAAGTGAGCTAATAGTTTCTTCGGTATTGCCCGAATATGAGGAAATAATATTTAAGGTATTTGGATAGTGGCTTTGTTGAGGAAGGGAATAATATCTGTTAATGTAAATTTCAAAAGGCTTATATTCGGAATTTTTCTTTACAAGGTCATTGCAATAGATTTTTAAAAGATTGGCAGGAAGTGCCGATCCGCCCATTCCGGAAACAACGATATTTCTAAAATCTCCTGGGATTTTTATGTTTTGTGCCAAGGACATTCCTATTTCAAACTGCGATGGGGAATCCAAGATAAACTGTCTGAAATTAGATTTGTCCAATTTTTTTACATCTAAACTCATTAGTCTATTCTAGACATTCCTTGTGCTATAATCAAGACGCCCTTCGGCGGGCTCAGGGTAAAATATGATTGGTCATTTAAGAGGTGGGGTAATTTTTAAGGAATTAAATTCAATTATTCTTGATATTCAGGGGGTCGGATACAAGGTATTAGCAGCTAGTGATGTTTTAGCAAAGGCTCACAAAGGGTCTCCGTTAGAGCTTTTTATTTATACTCATGTCAGGGAGGATAATATTTCTTTTTTTGGATTTTTGGAAGCTTTGGATCTGAAGCTTTTTGAAAATCTAATTGGAGTTTCAGGTATTGGTCCCAAAACTGCAATGAATATTTTTTCGATAGGTAATAGAAATCAGATTATTTCTGCAATAGCCGCTGCTGACACATCATTTTTCAAATCAGTTCCACGCTTGGGTCAGAAAAATGCCCAAAAAATAATCATTGAGCTAAAGAATAAATTTGGAGGAATTGCTGAGCTTGATTTAAGTGGTGAAGACATGTCCGGAAGCGAAGAGGCAATAGCTGCATTGAAAGGTTTTGGATTTACGAGTAAAGAAATTTACGATGCGATAAGAGCTGTTAAAAAAGAAGAACAAAAAATTACAGAAACCATTAAATTAGCGCTAAAATACCTAGGTAGATAAAAATTCGAAGCACGAATATCGAAATTCGAAACAATATCAAATGACAAAAACTCAAAATATAAAGGGTTTTGAAAATTTGCATTTCGAAAATTAGAATTTGTTTCGGATTTCGGATTTAGGTATTCGGATTTAAGATATGATAAACAACAAAACAAAGCAAAAAAACAGCCCTGTCGAGCAGGTAAGCCCTGAAGAAGAGGCGTTATTTACATCCCTTAGGGTTAAGGAATGGAATGAGTTTCATGGACAGACTCCGATCAAGGAATCTTTAAAAATAACAATTACCGCATCCAAAAAAAGAAAAGAGGCAATTGAGCATGTGCTTTTGTATGGGCCTCCGGGGCTAGGCAAGACAACTCTGGCTCATTTAATTGCCAAAGAAATGAAGGCCAATATCCGGGTAACTTCCGGTCCTGCGATTGAACGCGCCGGGGATTTGGCATCCATCCTCACTAATTTAGAAAAAGGAGATATTCTTTTTATTGATGAAATTCATAGATTAAATAAAGTGGTTGAAGAAACGCTATATCCTGCGATGGAGGATTATGCCCTGGATATTATTTTGGGGAAAGGGCCGTCTGCCAAAAGTTTAAGACTGGATCTTCCCCAATTTACCATCATTGGCGCAACCACCAGAATTGGGCTTATGTCAGCTCCTCTCCGTGACCGTTTTGGATTAGTGCACAGATTAAATTTTTATGCGCCAAACGAATTGGAAATAATTATTGCAAATGCTGCCAAAAAATTGAAAGTAAAAGTGGACAAGGAAAGTATCAAGGAAATTGCCAAAAGAGCCAGAGGAACGCCGAGAATTGCGCTTAAATTATTAAAAAGAGCCAGAGATTATGCGCAAGTTAAGGCAAGAGGAGATATAGATAAAATAAATATTGTTCAAGCATTAGACCTGTTGGGTGTTGATCCTTTTGGGTTGGATGTACTCGATAGAAGATATCTAAAAAATATTATCGAGAAGCATGATGGAGGACCGGTTGGAGTAGAAACAATTGCAGCATCAATTTCTGAGGATGTTGGTACAGTTGAAGAAGTTGTTGAGCCTTATTTATTACAATTAGGATTTTTAAAAAGAACCAAATCCGGCCGGGTAGCAACCAAATCCGCCTTCGAACATTTAGGTAAAAAATTAAAAGAGAGAGACAGAAAACAGCAAAAATTGATATAGACCTATCCAAGGCTTTAGAAAGGAACAGTATCGGGTTTTTTCGCGAAAATAGATTTGTCTCCATCTTTTTTAAGGCTTCTCAGAGCTTGACAATGTTTTTTTCTCTCCGCACTCTTTGGATTGTCACAGTGAAGATTTTGTAGGTATGCTTTGCCAAAAACTTGGCCGAATCTGGACACAAGACGTTTGAGTCCTTCCTTTTGATCGCATCTGAAAGTTCGGAATTTAGCGCAGATTATGAATTCACATCCATTAGTCAATTGTTCAATCATAGATACGCAATATAACATTATATTATAGAGATAATCAAGCGAGCTTAGAACGAAGTGGGGCTGATGTTTAAATGTTTTATAATTTTATTTTCCCGAAGACCTTCGTGCAGTTTGTTTGATAGAAAGCGTGGTGTAGCGTCCGCACTCTTTTTTTCTGGTTTCTTGTTCGAGCTCAGCCATACACACTAGTGCTCTGATGACACCAACGGAGAGTCCTTCGGCGTCTTTCCCCAAATAAGATTTAACGTTAAGAACTTCTCGTACAGGACACTTTCCATCATTAACGAAAGGACATATTTCTCTCATAAGAATGAAATATATAACATTGAGATTGCAATGTCAAGCTAAAATCCGAGTCTGAAGATTTTTTGGAAAAAAGGATTGAAGGTTATAATTGCCTGAAGAGTTAGCGTAAATAACACTCCCAGAATAAGAAATTTATTAAATTTAAATAGCGTTTTTCCCCGCATAACAAAAGCCAAAGCCATATGGGACACAACCAGCGTATTGAGCACTATAGTTCTGGCAAAAGTTTCCGAAGATCCATTCTCAAGCAAGGTACTGAATATCAAAAGGTAGCCAAGAGAAAGTGAAAGCCCAATCGTAATAATTAGAGTAAGACGGGCGCGGTTTAAAATTGGCGCATGAGGATCTCTGGGCTTATTATTTAATACGGTATGATCTTTATTGTCAGATGCTAAGGCCAAAGCAGGCAGACCGTCTGTTACCAGATTAATCCAGAGGATTTGGGTTGGAAAAAATGGATTCGGCAGTCCGAATAAATTTGCAAAAAAAACAAAAGCCAGATCGGAAAAATTGGTAGCCAGGAGATAAGTAATGGCTTTTATAATATTGTTATAAATTGTTCTTCCTTCTTCAACAGCTGAGACAACAGTGGCGAAATTATCATCCGTCAAAATGATATCGCTGGCTTCTTTAGCCACGTCAGTTCCGCATTCTCCCATTGCCAGTCCTACATCAGCGCGTTTTAACGCTAAAGCGTCGTTCACTCCGTCTCCGGTTACGCCTACCACATAACCCATTTTTTTTAGCACTGTCACTAATCTTAATTTATCTTCGGGTTTTGTGCGGGCAAAAATACGGGTCTTTAAGATTATTTTCTCCAACTGCTCATCTGATAATTTATCTATTTCTTCTCCTGTTGCGATATCATCTCCTTTTTCAAGAAGCCCAATCTCTCTGGCTAAAGCACTTGCGGTCAAAACATTGTCCCCGGTTACCATAATCGTCTGAATTCCGGCTTTTCTGGCATTTTCAACCGCAGTTTTTGCTTCTGGGCGGGGCGGATCGTATATTCCGACAATTCCCAGAAAAATAAGGTCTTTTTCCGCATCCTTTCTCTCAATATCGCCTTTATGGTTAGAAATTCTTGTTCCGAATCCAATCACCCGATATCCTTCCCTGGCGTATTCTTCATAAATTTTATTAATTCCCTCTCTTTCTTTTTCGGAAAGCTTACTTTTGGATAGAACCACTTCCGGAGCGCCTCTGACAAAAATATGCTTAACTTTATTTTGCCAGATAGTTGTAATAGTTGAGGTTTGCGGATCAAAAGAATATTCTTCAAGAATTTTTCCTTCTGCTTTTATTTTCTCCAAATTTCCTGCTTGCTCTTTGGCCCAGAGAAGGAGAGCTCCATCTGTTTTGTCGCCAATTACATCAAAGGAATTTTTTTCTTTTTTTTCAATAAGAGACGCCGTATTCCCAAGTACGCAAGCCCTGATTAGAGAAGTCTCATATTCTTTCTTTGGTGTCCAGAATTTTTTAACCCGCATTATATTTTGGGTCAAAGTGCCGGTTTTATCGGTTATGATTATCTGAACTGCTCCCAAAGTTTCAACGGATTGCATGCGTCTGACAATTGCTTTCCTTTTTGCCATTTTTGATGTTCCTATTGCCAGGGCAATTGTAACTACGGCAGGAAGTCCTTCGGGAATAGCGGCAATACTAATGCTTACTGCAATCAGCAAGAGAGGTATAAATTCTTTGCCTTGAAAAATTCCAACAGGAACAATAATTGCTGCAATTATGAGAATAATGGCTGATAAAATTTTTGCCAGTCCATCCAGGCGTTTTTGCAAAGGTGTTTTGTCCGGAGCAACAGAGCCTAGTGTTTGGGCAATTTGTCCAAAACGAGTTTGATTACCGATTGTCGTAATCAGTATGCGCGAATTACCCCTCGTTACAAGAGTTCCTGAAAAGACGGAGTCATTATGGTTTTTGATAACGGATAATGATTCTCCGGTCAAGATTGACTCATCGACCTCCAGAAATTTATCTGAAATTATTTTTCCATCTGCGGGTATTTTATCTCCTTCGGAAATGCGTACAATATCACCGGGAACCAAATCTCCCGCGTCAAGCTGAAGTACTTTTCCATCCCTAATTACACGAACCTCAGATTTTACAAAAGCTTTTAGTTTGTCCAAAGATTTCTCTGCCCTGTACTCTTGCGCAAAGCCAAACAGTGCATTAAGAAACAAAATAATTAGAATGAGTGTTCCATCAAGTGTATTTCCAATTACAAAAGAGAGAATAGAAGCTATAACCAAAATGCCGTTGATAAAGGTTGGAAATTGGGAGATAAAGAGAGAAAAAGCAGATATTCTCTCTTGTGCTGTGATCTCATTTTTACCAAAAATCCTCTGTTTTTCTTGTACCTCTAAGGAAGTCAGTCCTTTCTCCATTATTTTATTCTAGCATAGAAAATTTCTACTTAACACTCAATGGTTCTGCAGAAGATGAGGGTTTGTGCTATACTGCAAGTTAGTCTAACATCGCCTTGGGTGATGTGGAGCAATAAGACGAATGGTCAAAAACATGCGTTTTAAAGCCGAGAAACATCATCAATTATAACCGGCCAAGACTAGATTGGTCGGTTTTTATGAAATTTACCAAATTTTTTTCTTTGACATTCTTAGGCCTAGCATTTGTTGTTTTCATCTTCTTCTCAAGCATTGTTTCCTTGATTACCGATTGGTGGTGGTATCAGGAAGTAGGATTTACCGAAGTTTTTGTAAAATCCCTCAGCACTAAAATCATTGTGGGCTTTACAGCGGGAATTATTGCCGCAATCTTTCTTCTTACGAACTTATCTCTTGCCCTGCGTTCCAAAATTCCATGGTTGGTTGCTATCCCGGAAGCCCTAATTGGCACCAGTCAACCCCTAAATCTGAATAGCCGTTTACTCGGAAAACTCGGTATTATTATTAGTTGTATTATTTCTGCCTTTATTGCTCTTATCGCCGCGAGCAGCTGGCACGATATCTTAAAGTTCTTATCAAGCTCGCCGTTTGGTCAAAAAGACCCGTTATTTGGCCAGGATGTGTCTTTTTATGTGTTTTCCCTGCCTGTTTACTCCTTGGGGCTTGGTCTTATAAAAACCGTTATTTTAATATCGCTTATCGGTTGCGGAATCATCTATATTCTGCGAGGCAGCCTTAATTTGTCTAGCTTTTTCCCTAAGCTTAATCTCTCCAAATTAACCGGAAAATCTAAAAGTCTGATTCCGAAATCGGCAAAAAATCCAATTTCTGATCCGAAGGCCAGACTGCATATTGGTATCCTCTTATCTCTCTTTTTGATTACTATTGCCATTGGTACCCATCTTTCCCTCTATAGCCTGCTCACCGCTCAAAGTGGCCCTGTATTTGGTGCTGCCTTCACTGATGCCAATGTTATGATACCGCTTCTTCGCGTATCTGTTTTTGTTTACGGCCTAGCTGCCATCCTGGCTTTATTTTATGGTGTGAGCGGAAAAATTGCGCCTCTTTTCGGAACAATTTCTCTGACTGTAATAGTCGGGCTTGCGTCTTGGATTATCCCCTCGGTCTTTCAAAAACTGATCGTTGCGCCCAATGAACTTACTAAAGAAACGCCGTTTATTAAATACAATATCGCGGCCAGCCGTAAGGCTTATGGTTTAGATAAGGTGGAAGAGAGGGAAATAGCAGCGAGTAAACCAATTACAGCCGCGGACATTGCTGCCAATAACCTCACAATTAAAAATGTGAGGCTCTGGGATAGAGAGCCGCTGCTCTCCACTTTTTCCCAAATTCAGGAAATCAGAACTTACTACGAGTTTTCTTCTGTTGACAATGATCGCTACACAATTAACAATGAACTTCGTCAAGTTATGCTTTCTCCCAGAGAACTGGCTTCCGACAGTCTGCCTAATAAAAACTGGATTAACGAGCGGCTTACATTTACTCACGGGTATGGTATTACTGCGGGACCTGTCAATCAGGTTACTCCGGAAGGGTTGCCCGTGCTCTTTGTCAAAGATTTGCCTCCAAAATCCGAAGTCAAAGAGCTTGAGGTCACAAGGCCGGAAGTTTATTACGGGGAAATCCCTAATGAGTATGTCGTAGTCAAAACGAAATCCAGAGAATTCGATTATCCTAAAGGAGAAGAAAATGTCTATAGCAGCTATGCAGGAAAAGGCGGCGTTGAAATCAATTCTCTCGTGCGGCGACTGCTGTATGCAATACGTTTTGGTTCCTTGAAACTATTTTTATCCAGTGATATTACAAAGGAAAGCCGTATCCTTTATTACCGCAATATAAAAGAAAGAGTTAGTAAAATTGCTTCCTTTCTTACCTACGACCGCGATCCGTACCTAGTGATCGATAGAGGCAAAATGTATTGGGTACTTGATGCTTATACATCAACCGATCGGTATCCGTATTCCCAACCATTACCATTAAATGGGGGTAATGTTAACTATATTAGAAATTCAGTCAAGGTAGTGGTAGATGCTTATGATGGGTCAATCAAATTTTATCAAGCCGATTTGGATGATCCAATTATCAAAACCTACACTAAGATATTCCCCAAAACTTTTCAAAAACTTGAGGATATGCCCAAGGGCTTGATTTCTCACCTTCGCTAATGGGAAATCCCTGCTATTGTGCAAGGGGGCACAGCGCAAACAGAAAATGATGCTCCAATCATGAATCCACGGCACATGATTATGAAGCTTCCGGGTGAAAAGGCAGAAGAGTTTATCTTGATGTTGCCATTCACGCCTAGAGCAAAAGATAACCTTTCCGCATGGATGGTTGCTAGAAACGATGGACAGAAATACGGCAAGCTCGTTGTTTACCGTTTCCCCAAAGACAAATTGATATTTGGCCCCAAGCAGATTATCGGTAGAATAAATCAGGACGCTGAGGTCAGCAGGCAAATCTCTCTTTGGGATCAAGGCGGTTCTCAGGTAATTCAAGGCTCACTTCTGGTTATTCCAATTGAGGAGTCTTTAGTTTACGTCCGGCCGCTTTATCTTAAGGCAGCGTCGGGAAAAATTCCGGAACTCAAACGGGTCATCGTTGCATACGAAAACAAAATTGCCATGGAAGAAACGTTGGAGGCTGGTCTCGCTAAGATATTCGGTACTGCCGAAAGTCAAGTTAAATCATCAGAAGAAACACCTACCCGGGAAGCATCTGTTGACAGTAGTAAAGAAAGTCTCCTTCAACAAGCAACAGCAGCGTATCAATCTGCAATCAATGCGCAAAGGGATGGAGACTGGGGGAGATATGGGGAGGAAATAAAGAAGTTGGGAGAAGTCTTGAGTAAGCTACAGCAATGAATATTAAGAAATGGCTTATCATTATAATTGTAGTGCTTGTACTTCTTAGCTTCTTGCCGTCTTTGTTCATGGCATACTAAAGAAAGATCAATGATCCCATTTGTCATAATCAGGAAAATATTTTTATCCATTGTGCCGCTAGTGTTTTTTTATTTTTTAAAAAAGATAATTAATCCCCAAAAGCCCAAGAGAAAATCGCATCTGCCTGATCTTGACAAAGAAAAAATTGTAGAAGGAGAAATT
>Ga0075616_124_pt1 | contig 8462 bp, 8 predicted proteins | sample RifGroA1_FD_68370 | JGI IMG/M metagenome (GOLD analysis project Ga0075616, IMG submission 68370) | Microgenomates (Levybacteria) bacterium GW2011_GWA1_37_16
GGAATAGAACTATTTAATTTTGGTTCTTTTTCTTTATAGTTTCTTTCTGTATTCACAATTTTAACCACAAAAAAACCGCCTTGCGGCGGTTGCACAAAAAAATCACACCGCCTTAAAATAGGCGAGCATAATGATCCTTCACCCCATTATTTATTGTATTTTTTGTTTCCATATTTTTATCCGTTGTCTAGTCAACGATATAACTGTTGTTATTTAATTCTTTTTAGCATTAATTTATATCCGCCTTTGCCATTGATAAGCCATTTTTGAACGCGGGCAATAGTTGTGCTGCTCATGCCTGTTTCTTTTTCAATTTCTTCGTAGGAAATTTTTTTATGAAGCATTCTGGCAACCTTCCAGCGGTTTGCAAACTCTTTTATTTCAGCCGATGTCAACAAATCTCTCAAAAACCGCTTGCATTCATCTTCACTCTTCAACAAAAGGAACGCCTTATACAAAGATTTATAATTAACATTCATACTTTAGTACAGTAAAGTATAACACTTTAATTTAATAAAGTCAAGTAGTAGGATTTTCTTTATATTTTGAGTTTTGGAATTAGTTTGGGTTTGGTTGTGCGGGGATTAAATGACCAATTTTCAGGCACATTGCCTCTTTCTGCGGGATATCGCGGTTCTTCAAGAAAATCTGTAATATAGATTGGTTGCAGATGGCGTTTGGATGACTGCGATTTAAAATCCTCAGAAGATGGCATAGTTGCTATAACCGTAAGTTTTCTTCCTAGTCTTTCTACTTTGGTCCACATTGTGACTTTTGGTCGCGCGAACTGAAGATCATCAATGAAAGAAAGCGCTTCATCTAAACGAATTCCCGCATGAACGCAAATTTTTCCATCTTTGCTATCTGTTTGTCTTGTTGTTAGTTGTGCTAATAATTTCAACGCCTGAATTTTTTTATCTTGTTGTATTGGTTTTTCAGCGGTCGATGTTCTTTCTATAGTTTCCATATGCGGATATTATAACTCAATAAGGTTTTTTGGGGAATGGGTGAGGAGGCGGAGTTTATTTTTTTCTAAAACCGCCAAATCTTCAATTCGAACACCGCCGAAGTTTGGAATACCTTCCTTCGCCGACCTGCGCTTCGCCAGCGGCTCCGGCAAGGCGAGGGCTTCGGCGGGCAAGTAAATTCCTGGTTCAATGGAAAAAACCATTCCTTCTTTTAAAATATCTTTAGATTTTGGGGACAGATGTGGGCCCTCATGGACTTCCAGACCGATTCCGTGGCCAAGAGAGTGAGGAATGGTTGAATAGCCTTTTGAAATTATATAATTTCTTGCAATCTTATCAATTTCGGAAGCCTTAATACCTTTCTCTAATTGTCTTTTTGTTAAATTGTTAAATTGTTGAATGGCTTTTTGTTGGGAGGTTAAAACTATTTCGTAAATTCTTCTAAATTCTGCTTTTGCAGAACCGAAGAAAACCGTCCGCGTCATGTCGGAACAATAATTATCAAGCTTCACCCCAAAATCAAGAAGCACAATTTGGTTATTAGCTAGTTTGCTATTAGTTACTTGGTGATGAGGGATCGCAGAGTTGGCACCGAAAGCAACGATTGGGGGAAAAGAGATATCGGCTAAATTTTGTTTAATAAATAATTCTATTTTAACAGCCAGTTCCTTTTCCGAAACTCCCAACTTTATCTCTTTTAGGATATATTTAAAAGTTTTATCTCCAAGTTCGCAGGCCTTCTCAATTTTTAAAATTTCGTCAGAAGTCTTCACGCTTCGTAATGAGTCAAGATCTCGATGATTCGAATCATCGAAGCATTTTAATAATTTTTTATGCTCCAAAAAGCTAATATTCTTACCTTCGAATCCGACCTTCTTTATTTTGTGTTTTTTTGTAAGATTTTTTAGCGCTTTTTCAAAAGAAAATTTTGAGGAGATTTCGATTAATTTGAAATCCGGAATTAGTGTTTTTACGGCTGCTGTATATCTTCCATCAGTTAGAATATATTGTTGATTTTTGGTTATAAATAAATATGCTTCGCGTTCATCTTTGGAAAAACCGGAATAATTGGTAAAATAAATAATATTGGAAACAGATGAAATTAATATTGCATCAAATCCGCCAGCTGACGGATTTTTCGAAAGCAAATTTCGAACTTTTATTAGGGGAGTGATCATTTTGATTTCTGAACTTTTTCCAGAGCAGCATTAACTTTTGGACTTGAAGGAATTTCGGGAAAAAATATGATGCGGGTTGCTATTAATCTGTTTTTGTCTTTTTTGTCCAAAACTCCGATTGCAAGAATATTAAAATTCACTTTTATTTTTGAGAATCCGGATCTAATATAATCATCTTTTTGAGTGTATGAATAAGTCTTAGTCAGATTTTCTACGCTCACGGTTACCTGCTTTCCTTCTTCCGTTGCAATATTTAAGGAGAATTCTTCATTGTTTATCGCAGAAACTCCTCCGTGAACAATGGTGGGAATAGTGATTATATTAACAAATCTTGCTAAAATTCTTCGTGATTCTTTATTGTATAAACCCAATATTCCAACAGTAGCATCTTTAGTGATATCGGATATTCCAAAAGCTTCCTTGAAAGCGGGATTTGAAAATTTTGTAAGTTCATCTACGTCTACAAACCTCGTATTATTTTGGAAATCAGTAATTGTTATTTGAGTATTTGTGATATCGTTAACAATACCAATTATGCCGCGTTTTTCAACCAGTTTCAATTGCGCAACTCGGGATGCAATGTTAGTTATTAATTGATCTCGTATTTCCGAAGTCATATCTTCGGGAGTTGGGGTAGCATCAGCTGCATAGGCAGCTGAAATGAAAAATGAAAAATAAAAAATGAAAAATAGAAATAGTAATATTTTCTTCATGTCTAAAATTCCTCCTGCGAATAAGTAATAGTTTTTTTACTTGTGACACTTTCTCCGTTTGGAGCAATAGAGATTACCTCCAAAATATTCTGTCCCTCATCCAGATTAACAGTTGTGGAGAAATTGCCTTTTGCGGAGGGTGTAATTACATCTTCAGAGGAGTCAGTTAGAACTACAACAACGGCATTGCTTTGGGTTTTTCCCGATACAACCAGTGTCTTGCTATCAACCACTCCCTCATCCTTTGGACGATCCAGCGTTAAAGAAATAGAGGGAGATCCGGTTGGAGTAGGAGAAGCAATAGAAACAGTTTTCGTAGTAGTATTGGGAACAATTTTTGTGGTTTGAAAAAGATAGAAAGCAATCCCTGCGACCAAGAGGCCGAAAAGAGTAGCGATAAAGGAAAGTATAAGTTTTTCTTTTTTCATTAGCTTGGAAAATTGATGATACGATAAAAGCCCATACTTGTCAAGAAAAAAAGACTGTGATAGGATGTTGTGGTGGATATTTCTATTGTTGGAGAAAATAACGTCAAGCTTAAAGGCAAACAAGCAACTTTTATCGTGGATCCTTCGAAAGAAATGCCAAAAACATCTGCCGATGCGATAATTCTTCTTAATGGAAGTCGCAATATAGATGTTGGAAGAGTAACTGATTACAGGATAATAATAAATGGTTCGGGTGGGTACGAAGTTGGCGGAGTTAAAATTTCCGGTACGAAAACATCCAAAGGGACTCTTTACAGACTCTCGATTGACGATATAAGTATTATTTTGGGGTCTATAACAGATGCAAAAATGGAGGGTTTCAATGTCTGTCAAATCGCAGTTGTAAATACTACTGAAGATTTTAATGAATCATCAATAACAGCCTTGGAGCCCAAAATGGCTATTTTATATGGAGATAAAAAAACTGAATCTGCAAAAACATTAGGAGCGGAAAGTGTTGTTTTAGTTCCAAAAGTAACAATAACAAAAGATAAACTACCGGAAAAAATGGAAATAGTAGCTCTAGGATAGATAATTTACTTATGGCAGGCGTTAAAGTTCCTCCGAACAATGAAGAAGCCGAACAAAGCGTTTTGGGCGCGATTCTTATAGATAAGGATGCTATTGCAACGGTTTCTTCGATTATTTCTCCCTCTGATTTTTACAACCCGGTTAACGGAATGATTTTTGGAGCAATGCTTTTATTGTATGAGAAGGGGAAGCCTATCGACATACTAACCCTAAGAACTGCGATTAAAAAAAATAAGAATTTTAAGGAATTTGAACAGTCTTATTTAACAGAACTGATTAATGTTGTTCCGACAGCTGCAAATATCGAACATTATGCAATTATAATCAAAGAAGCTGCAACAAAAAGAGCTCTCATTCATGCGGGAACTCTTATTTCCGAAATGGGCTTTGGAGATGATAAGGAAATAGACACTATCTTGGATAGAGCAGAGTCCGAAATTTTTTCAATATCTCAAAAAAGCTCTTTAAGGTCATTCATTCCGTTAAAGGAGGCTTTGGCTGAGAGTTTTGACAGGATAGATGAACTTCATAAAAAAGGCGCAGGACTTCGGGGAGTAAAAACCGGTTTTGTTGATTTAGACAATAGTCTATCCGGAATGCAGCAGTCGAATCTTCTTATTTTGGCAGCCCGTCCCGGACAGGGAAAAACAGCCATGATTGTGAACATTGCCCAGCATGCTGCTGTTGTAGATAAGACTCCTGTTGCAATATTTTCTTTGGAAATGAGCAAAGAGGAATTGGTTGACCGACTCCTCGTTGGGCAGGCAGATGTTGATGCGTGGAGAATAAAAACAGGCAAATTATCGGAGTCTGATTTTACCAAATTGTCCAATGCAATGGGAGAGTTGGCAGATGCGCCGATCTTTATTGATGATACTCCGGGAATTTCGGTGTCGGAAATGAGAACAAAGGCAAGACGGTTACAGTTGGAACAAAATATCGCTCTTTTCATTGTTGATTATTTGCAATTGGTTGATCCGGGCCGCCGTTATGACAATCGCGTGCAGGAGGTTTCCATAGTTTCTCAATCTCTAAAAAATTTAGCCCGCGAGCTAAAAGTTCCCGTATTGGCTGTATCGCAACTTTCCCGTGCTGTTGAGCACAGAGGAGAGAGAAAACCTCAGCTGGCTGATCTTAGAGAGTCGGGAGCCATAGAGCAGGATGCCGATGTCGTGATGTTTCTGTACAGACCCGAAGCGGAGATTACGCCAACCATACAGACAAAACTTCTCATTGCCAAACATAGGAACGGACCAATGGGCGAAATAGACCTTATCTTTAGAGGTGACCGCATTAAATTCTATAACGCAGAAAAACGCCACGAATCTCCCGAAGAATCGAAATAATTTTATCCTGCAATTTCCAATAATGATTTTAAGACAATGGGGAGTTTAGTTACTCCGTCAGCTTCGTTAAAATGTCCTTTTTGCTTCTCAATTATTATTTTTGAACAAAGTTTATTGCGAAAATCATCCTGATTGTCCAAAGAGACATAGGGATCATTATCTGAGAAAAGAGCAATGCTTTTTGGTAAATGTAATTTTACCTTTTGGAAGTCAATAGGAGTTTTCAGCCAATGTCTGGCGGTTTCATCGACGCCAGGTTCGTCTTCAAGTCCTGTTAATCTTTTGAAAAATCCCGCGACAAAAATAGCTCCACCCACCTTAACATTTTTTGGCAAAGATTCAAGGTAACGAGCGATTGTTTGGCATCCCATACTATGGCCAACAAAATAAGTTTGCTTATCCGGTTTTCTAACAGTTTCTGCTAATTTCGGAACCCAATTGTAGATTCGAGGATTGCCTGAATCAGGGAGTTGGGGAATAAAAACTTCAAATTTTTTAGCTTCCAGCTCTTTTTTTAACCAAGGCAGCCAGTTTTCATTTGGATTTCCATCCCAACCATGAACTATAAAAACTCGTTTTTTCATTATTATTTGTTGATAGGGAATATCGAAAAGTATATAATATGTTAAGATTTTGGGCAAGTGGCGGAATGGTATACGCGGTAGTCTCAAAAACTACTAGTCGCAAGGCTGTGTGGGTTCGACTCCCTCCTTGCCCACTAAAATATGGCAGAAAAAAATAAGAAAAACATTAGGCTTCCGAGTCACGTTGTCCCCAGGCGTTACTCCATAACTCTTTTTCCTAATTTGCAGGAGTTTGCTTTTAGTGGGGAAGTGGAGATTTTGTTGAACATTACTAAGCCGACAAAAGAAATTACTCTTCATGCGGCAGAGTTAAAAATCACATCTGCTGTTCTTAAACATAGCTCGCTTGAATTCGAATCGCAAAATATTTCTTATGATGAAAAGCTGGAAACAGCGACAATGTTATTTGAAAAAACTATTCAGGTAAGCGAAGCAAAATTGAAGCTTAAATTTACAGGTATTTTGAATGATAAGATGCGCGGATTTTACAGAAGCAAATACAAGCATGATGGAGAGGATCAGCACATGGCGGTTACGCAATTTGAGTCAACAGATGCCAGACGGGCTTTCCCTTCATTTGATGAACCGGCGAAAAAAGCGATTTTCGATGTCAAATTAATAATTCCTGAAGATCACGTGGCAATCTCCAATACTATTGAGACGGAGATTGCGGAACATTCTTCGGGCTACAAAATTGTCACATTTGCGCCAACACCGAAAATGTCCACTTATCTTCTGGCCTTTATTGTTGGCAAGTTTGAATTTATTGAAACCCATTCGGCAGGCTCAGGGCAGGCCAAGTCTAAAGTTAAGGTCAGAGTTTTTACAACGCAAGGAAAAAAGCACCAAGCTAAGTTTGCTCTTGAAACAGCAGTGAAGGTTCTGGAATTTTATGAAGATTATTTTGGGATTAAATACCCTTTGTCAGCCCTTGATCTAATTGCAATTCCGGATTTTGCCTCAGGCGCAATGGAGAATTGGGGGGCGGTAACGTACCGTGAAACTGCAATTTTGGTTGATGAGGAGCTTACCTCAACTGCGAATAAACAGCATGTCGCGCTGGTAATTGCCCATGAATTGGCGCATATGTGGTTTGGAAATTTGGTGACTATGGAATGGTGGACGTATCTGTGGCTTAATGAAGGATTTGCGTCTTACATAGAATTTTTAGCTATCGATAACATGTTTCCCAACTGGCATATTTGGACGCAGTTCGTTTATTTGGAGCAATCACAAGCTCTAGAGCTGGATGGGTTAAAAAATACGCATCCGATTGAAGTTGAAGTGCATCATCCTTCAGAAATTAGCGAAATTTTCGATGCGGTTAGTTATTCAAAAGGAGCATCGATTATCCGAATGCTGGCTAATTATTTGGGAGAAAAAGTTTTCCAAAAGGGCTTACAAAGTTATCTTAAGAAACACCAGTATTCAAATGCAAGAACGATAGATTTATGGAATGCATTGGAAAAAATATCCGGCAAAAATGTAAAAAAAATTATGGAAAACTGGACGGGAAAGTCAGGATATCCGTTAGTTAGTGTTTTAGATTCGGACAATAAACTAAAACTTACTCAGTCAAGATTTTTTTCAAGCCCAATTTCTGCGAAAGAAACTTCAGATAAAACGCTTTGGTCAATTCCTTTAGATTCATTTTTATTTTCCAAAAAAGCCCTTTTTATTCCAAAGCATAAAGGTTGGGTCAAGTTTAATAGGGGAGAAACAAGTTTTATCCGCGTTGCGTATCCATCTTCCCTCTTGAAATTATTGGAAGAGACAATAAGAAAAAAAGTTTTACCTCCTGAAGATCGCTACGGATTAATTAGAGATGCGTTTATGCTGGCTCAGTCAGGTTACAGCTCAACAGTTGATACTTTGAATTTAGTTCGGGCATATGTAAATGAAGACAGCTATATTGTGTGGGTAGAAATTGCATCAGACTTAAAAACTTTAGATAACTTAATTTTCGGACAGCCTTTTTATAATTCTTACAAAGTATTTTGTAGGGAAATTTTTGCGCCAATTGCCGAAAAAGTCGGTTGGAACAAGAAAGAAGGAGAATCGCATCTGCAAACACTTTTAAGAAGTATCGTTTTATACGGATTAGGAACAAATGGAGACGTAGGTATTGTAAAAAAAGCAAAGGCGCTTTTTGAAAGTTTAATTACCGGAAAATCAAAATTGGATTCTGATTTGCGAGGAGTTGTATATAATTTGGTTGCAGAAAATGGGGGAGTCAGAGAGTATGAAATGCTTAAAAATTTATACAAAGAAACTTTTTTTCAGGAAGAAAAGGATCGTATTTTTAGAGCGCTTTGTTCGTTTAGGGATAAAAATTTACTGGAAAAATCACTGAAGATGGCATTTTCCAATCAAATGAGAGCGCAAGATAGATTTAGGGCAATAAGTTTCATTTGGGCGAATCCTGCCGGACAAGATTTAGCTTGGAAGTACGTTCAAAAAAATTGGGAATCAATTACTAAAACATTTGCAGGAGGACATTTGTACACGCGGTTTATCCAGCCCGCTGTTCATTTTGTTGACAGTGAAAAAGCATTGGAAATAGAGGAATTTTTCAAAAAAAATCCATCAAGCGGGCTGGAGCGGACAATAGCCCAAGTTACAGAGCAAATCCGCGCCAACTCCCTCTGGCTCAA
>Ga0075616_132_pt1 | contig 8111 bp, 9 predicted proteins | sample RifGroA1_FD_68370 | JGI IMG/M metagenome (GOLD analysis project Ga0075616, IMG submission 68370) | Microgenomates (Levybacteria) bacterium GW2011_GWA1_37_16
AATTTTATTTTTATCTGGATTAATTCTGTCTTGGCTTTAGTGGCTATTTTATTTGGATGGCTAATGAGTAAGGCAAATTCAACTTTCGCAAAGCTTTGGACAGGCTTCCTTTGGCTTATATTTCTCCCTAACACTATTTATATATTAACTGACATCTCGCACCTATTTGAAGATTGGCCCAAAGTTGGCAATTTATTCAAACTCATTCTAATATTTCAATATTCACTTTTTGCGATTTTCGGAATTATTACCTTTGTTATCTCTACTTATTTTTTCCAAAGACTGCTCGAGGGAAAAAGGAAAAAAGGAATAAAGACGACAACTATCATTGCCATATGCATACTAAATTTTATAGTGGGTTTTGGAGTTGTGCTTGGAGGCATACGCAGAACCAATTCATGGTACATTTTTACCAACCCATCAAGGGTTTTGGAAGACACCCTTAATGTCATCTATTCTCAGGAATTATTAATACTTTCTTTAGGAATTGGCATTTTGGCAAATTTTATATACTTTTTAATGCTGGAAAGCATCGCTACCTGGGGTAAAAAATACCTCAAAAAGTAGCTTCCTTGTCAAGTTTTTGCGCTTCTGGTAAAATCAACATGCGCCCAGGTGATGAAATGCGAAGTCCGCCAAAAAACGCAGCATGAGGCGTATTCGAATAGAATCTAAAGCCGAATGCTAAGTTTAGGCGGAGTAGACACGCGAAGCGCAAGAATATCAAAGTTAAACAAAGTTCGTAGATAACAAATAATTCAATGCCCAGGTGATGAAATGGTAGACATGCAGTGTTCAGAACGCTGTGCTCGCAAGGGCTTGGGAGTTCGAGTCTCCCCCTGGGCACCACGTAAAACGTGGTTAAAGTCGCGTTTGACGCGATACATTTATGATAAAATAAACAAGATTTGGGCTTGTGGCGGAATTGGTATACGCGTACGCTTGAGGTGCGTATTCCGAAAGGAGTGGAGGTTCAAGTCCTCTCAGGCCCACTTTGGACGGTTAGCTCAGCGGTAGAGCGCTTCGTTTACATCGAAGATGTCAGGGGTTCAAATCCCTTACCGTCCACCCACAAACCAGCCTCGTAAGCTTGACAACCATAGCAGAATATGCAACTATTATTATTGATGAGAAAGATTATTCTGTCTATTTCTTTCTTTACTTTTACACCCATTTTACTCTCAATAAGTATTGTCTACTTCCTTTTTTTATCCTACAACTCCAGACTCCACAAGGGACTAATTAGTCATAGTTCTAATCGCGGTGTGGCATTCGCCGCTCTTCCGTCTGCGGAAAATGTGCTTGGAGATAGCATCATCTCCAAGGACGCAAGAATAGAGATAGTAAGGCAATTTTTTGCCAGGTATAAATCTCCGCTTGAACCTTTTGCTTCAAACGTTGTGAAAGATGCAGACAAATACGGACTTGATTTTCGCTTGCTTCCCGCTATTGCAATGCAGGAATCTAACCTGTGTCAAAAAATCATAACTGATTCTTACAACTGCTGGGGATTTGGGATATACGGCAATAAAGTAACCAGATTCGATAGCTATCCCGAAGCTATTGGTACCGTAACCAAAACGCTCGCTACCAACTATATCGCCGGGGGCTTAAATACTCCTGAAGAAATTATGAAAAAATATACCCCATCCAACAATGGCTCATGGGCTTACAGCGTTAATTACTTCATGGAACTACTCCAATAAACCGCGGGGCTTGACAAACCTATAGTTACTTGATATAATGCTAGGTAGATCCTAAGGTATGCCTTTCCAAATGCATACGTTAGGATTTTTTTGTTGCCTTCATTAATGTCATCCCGAACTTGTTTCGGGATCTCTCTTAAAAAATGAGATGCTGAAATAAATTCAGCATGACAATGAAAACAATCACTTTGCTATGAAAAAATTTTATTCTTTAATATTGTTTTTTGTACTTTTTTTGTCGCTCGTTTCGAAATCCTATGCGCAGGAATTGGCCGCCGGTTCTTCTGCTGCGCTTTTAAAACCAGCTGCTCAGGAGACAACCGATAGTCGTGTGAGAATTCTGAGGGAATTTTTGGAAAAATATAATTCTCCCCTGTCCTTATTTGCCGGAACTTTTGTGGAAACTGCTGACGAATATAATTTGGACTGGAAATTAGTGGCTGCAATTTCAGGAGTTGAATCCACTTTTGGCCGCGAAATTCCATATGAATCTTTTAACGGATGGGGATGGGGAATATATGGAGACAACATGATCAGATTTTCCTCCTGGAATCAGGGAATTGAAACTGTTTCCGAAGGCTTGAGAACGAATTATATTAATAAGTGGGGAGCAAGAGACGTCTATGAGATCGGAAGGTTTTATGCATCTTCTCTCACATGGGCGCAAAGAGTTGAATATTTCATGAATAAAATTGATGAGTATCAAAATTTAAATTTAGCCAGCCTACCTATTTCACTATAATTCGTGTATAATAATTCAATCGCTTGCGGACGTGGCGAAATGAGCGGATGTGGCGAAATGGTAGACCTGCCCGACAGTGCCAAAGCCAGGGTGGCGAAATGGTAGACGCGCATGGTTTAGGACCATGTGGGGAAACCTTTGGAGGTTCGAGTCCTCTCCCTGGCACAGTCTTTGGCAGGCGGGCGCGATAGGTTTAGGACCTATTGACCGCAAGGTCTTAGGGATTCGAGTCCTCTCATCCGCACTAAATTATGAATAAAAATATAACTACTGCTCTACAAAAAGAACCGAATGGAACAATCCGGCTGACAATTACAATTCCGTCAGCGGATGTAAAAAAAACATGGGAAGAAATGATGCTGGAAGTTGTAAATAATGCGGAAGTTCAAGGTTTTAGGAAAGGCAAAGCTCCGAGAAAATTAGTTGAAGAAAAAGCTGATAAAGAAAAAATCAGAGAAGAAGTTTTAAAAAAACTTTTACCGATTGCATATACGCAAGCCGTAAAAACTCAGGGAATAAAACCAATTATAAATCCCAAAATTCATGTTGAAAAATTAGCAGATCCGGACACAAATAAAGATTGGCAATTTACGGCTTTGACCTGTGAAGCTCCAATTATTAAGTTGGGTAAGTACAAGGAAAACATTCAGAAAATCACTGCAAAAAGTAAAATCATTATTCCCGGCAAGGAGCCTGTACCTGTCAAATTCGAAGATATCGTAAAAGCATTACTGGACAATATTACAGCCGAAATACCGGGAATCCTGGTTGACAACGAAACAGATAGGCTTTTGTCTCAAACCCTTGAAGATGTCAAAAAGCTAGGATTAACGCTTGATCAATACTTGTCTTCAACCGGCAAAAACCCACAAATTTTAAGGGAAGAATATAGGAAAAAAGCGGAAAACGATATTAAGCTCGAATTTACACTTTTAAAAATTGCAGAAGAAGAAAAGATCGTAGTTGAAGAAAAAGAAATCGAAGAGGCGATAAAGGCTAGCAAGAGTGACGACGAAAGAAAAAATCTAGAAGCTAACCGGTATCTTCTCGCTAGTATTTTAAGACAGCAAAAAACCCTTGATTTTCTTAAAAATTTGTGATAAGGTTGTCTCGCAATGAAAAAGGCAAAGAATAAGGTAAAAATCAACAGAAACCCGCTTGAACAGCTTCTTGGCGGCAGCTTGGATCAAATTTTTGGAACTATTGATTCTAAGGAAAAACAAAAAAAGAACCAGGGAGAACTGATCGAAGGACAAGAATTAAGCCTTAAAGAGCTCCAGGGAGAAAATTCAAAAAACGAAGAGACAAGTAGAGAAGCAGAAGCAGGCATTGATTACTTAAAAAACTACTCAAGAGAAATAAATTTTGTCGCAGAACGAGCTGTTGGCCGCGAAAGTCAGGAACTGGAAGTGCAGCTTAAGGAAATCATGGCAGAAATTAAAAAACTGGCTGATAGCTCTACAGAGCTACAGATGCAGTTCAAGGAGGTCGCTGTTGAACAATATGCAACCAAACCGGGAAAATATCACAAGAACTTTTTCTCATGGCTTCTTTCTATAATTAGAAATGCAAGAATGAAAGTAGAAGATTCCGGAGCGTGGCTTGCCGCTATGCACAGCAAAAAAAAATCAAGAGAATATGGCGCAATGGCAAAAAAACACGGGACATCCTTCACGCTAAACAACGAACGCACCGTCGCTACTCAAGTCGGATAAAAATTCCATGAAAAAAATTGACTCTAAAAATGCTCCTCTTGCGGCAGGACATTACTCCCAATTCATTAGAGTAGGAAAGTTTGTCTTTTGTTCAGGACAAATAGGATTAGATCCTAAAACAAATCTACTCGTAAAAGGCGGCATCGAAAAAGAAACGAAGCAGGCGCTAAAAAACTTATCTGCAGTTTTAAAAGCTGCAAAATTGAGCCTAAAAAATGTAGTTAAGACAGAAATTTTTATTACAGACATGAAAAAATTTTCTGTAATCAATGAGATTTATACGACATTTTTTATATCTGATCCAAAACCGGCAAGACAAACGATCGGAATCACTAGTTTGCCAAAAGGAGCAAGAATAGAAATCTCCTGCATTGCATATTGCAAATAACATATGAATAATGTGTCTGCGCAAACCATAGAAGAAGCGGCAAAAAGATTAGCCGGAGTAATTAAAAAAACTCCGCTTCAGTTTTCCCAAAGATTGTCCAAACTCTATAAAGCGAATATTTATCTAAAAAGAGAAGATTTGCAAGACGTTCGTTCTTACAAAATTAGAGGCGCTTATAATTTAATGAGTTCCTTAACCTTGAACGAAAAGAAAAAAGGAGTGATTTGCGCCAGCGCCGGAAATCATGCGCAGGGAGTAGCTTTAAGCTGCGCGCTTCTTAGAGTAAAAGGTACAATCTTTATGCCGGTTACTACACCTTTACAAAAAATTAGCAGAGTCAAACATTTTGGCGATGGCTGGACAGAAATCAAAACGGTTGGAAAAAACTTTGATGAAACAAGTCTTGCTGCCCAAAAATATTGCGAAGAAGAAAAAGCGATTTTTGTGCATCCATTTGATGACGACAGGGTAATCTCAGGACAGGGAACAATTGCAAAAGAAATATTCGACAAATTAGGAAAGAGTATGGATTATATTATCTGCCCAATAGGAGGGGGCGGTTTAGTGTCAGGAGTTGGAACTTATCTTAAAACTAAAATTCCCAATATTAAATTAATTGGAGTAGAACCAAAAGGAGCACAATCTATGTTGAAATCGATTAAAAAAAGAGACGTTGTAACCCTCACAAATCTTGACTCATTTGTGGATGGTACGGCTGTTAAAACTGTCGGAAAACATACTTTTGACATTGCTTCAAAATTGATTAACAGAATAATTATAGTTGATGAAGGAAAAATCTGCGCGACAATGATTGACCTTTACCAAAATGAGGGAATTGTAGCCGAGCCTGCAGGCGCATTGTCTATCTCCGCATTGGACCAAATCGCAAAATATATTAAAGGCAAAACAGTTGTATGCGTCCTAAGCGGAGGCAATAACGATATCTTAAGATACCCTGAAATTATGGAAAAAAGCTTGGCTTATCAGGGCTTAAAACATTATTTTCTGATAGAATTTGCCCAGAAACCCGGGCAATTAAAACAATTCATTAATCACGCTTTGGGACCATCAGATGACATTGTAAGATTTGAATATATTAAGAAAAGCTCCAAAGAAAAAGGACCGACACTTGTTGGAATAGAATTATCCAAAAAAGAGGATTTGAAAAAACTAATTGAGAATATGAATAGGCATAAAATAGTTTACACTCGCATCTCAACTGATGATCCTCTGTACAGCTACGTTATTTAGAGTTGGTAAAATTAATGCTTGACAGAAAAAGAATTTTAGTATTAGAATTAATTACCTTATGAAACCAGCAAGAATATTAATTAACAGAACTCTTCTTACAAACCCGTAACGGGCGGAGAATTTCTGTTGTTTGACCGGAATTCCCGCCAAGAGGCGGGTTTTTTTATGGAAAGAAAAGAACGTATGCCTGAACCGGAAAAATTAATTGATAAAGCTATATTAGCTATTATTGTACGATGGCAAATAATGGAAGTTCTGAAGAAATCAGAGCGCAGAGAATTTATCAACAATATGAACGCTTAACCTTTGTGGACGGTACAGGATTTGAACCTGTGACCTTCACAATGTCAATGTGACGCTCTAGCCAACTGAGCTAACCGTCCGGTTAAAACCTTTAAGATTGTAACAAAACAGCAGCGTAAAAACAATCTCACACCAGATGTATTTTGAACAACAAAGATACAGTTGACAATTATTGCATTCTTCTTGCTATACTGTTAATCCATGAAAAAAACTATTAAACAAAAACCGCAGGATGAACAACCTACCGACATCCTCAAAAGAATCGCCAAGAGAGTCGAAGAAACAACGATTGATATTAGCAATATGAAAAGCGATCTAAAGATGGTAAGCCTTAGATTGAGCGGGGTTGAGCATAATACAGAAATCATGAAAGTTGATGTGGAAAAAATAAAATTCGATATATCAAATGCGGAAGAGAATCTAGTAAGTAAATTGGTCGGACTTGAATCCAGATTAAATAAAAGAATAACATACGTAACAGATCTTATAACTATTGAATTTGGTGGCAAATTACGAAATCACGAAAAAAGAATTAGGAAAATTGAACGTATCCAGCAAGTAGTTTAGTTTTACAAAACTCCCCGCACCTGATAAAATGATTTAATGGACCAAACTAAAAACAAAGACCATAGACAGATTGGGCAGGAGCTGGATTTGTTTTCATTTCATGATGTTGCGCCGGGAGCTGTTTTCTGGCACCCAAAGGGATGGCTTATTTATCTCGCTCTACAAGATTTTATTCGCGGTCTTCTAATAAAAGAGGGATACACGGAAATATCTTCACCCGTAATGGTAAAAAGCGATCTATTTAGAAAATCAGGACACTGGGAACATTACAAGGAAAATATTTTCAGTTTAGACATTGAGGCAGAAAGCTATTCCTTAAAGCCCATGAATTGTCCGGAATCAGCCCTTATTTATTCAGCCAAAACAAGAAGTTACCAAGATTTGCCTATCCGCTATTCGGATTTCGGAATTCTGCACCGCAATGAATTGTCAGGAGTCCTGGGAGGACTTTTTAGGGTACGCCAATTTACAATTGATGACGCCCATCATTTTGTCCGCCCGGACCAAATTCAGGAAGAAATTCATCAGCTTCTTCTTCTGATTACTGATTTTTATAAATCTTTTATAAATCCTTCAAGTTTACTCCCGAATTTTATCTATCTACAATGCCTGACAAGGCAATGGGCGATCCTAAAGTTTGGAAACAAGCGGAAAATGACTTGGAAAAAGCCTTGAAAGATGCAAAAGTAAAATATGGCATAAAGAAAAAAGACGGAGCATTTTATGGACCGAAAATTGACATTCACATTACAGATTCCCAAGACAGAGACTGGCAGCTGGCAACCATTCAGTTGGATTTTCAGATTCCGGAAAAGATGGAACTGGAATATGTTGACAAAGACGGATTACCAAAACGGCCGATTATTATTCACAGGGCAATTCTAGGATCCCTTGAAAGGTTTATCGGAATTCTAACTGAACATTATCAGGGAGCATTTCCACTTTGGTTATCACCTGTTCAGGTTATGCTAATGCCGATTACGGATAAACAGGAAAGTACAGCTAAAAAAATCGCGGAAGAATTAAAAAAACAGGGAATCCGCGCTGAACTGGATAACCGGCCTGAAAGACTGCAGGCAAAAATTCGCGATAGCTCTTTGCAAAAAGTACCGTATTTAGGTATAATAGGGAACAGGGAAATTGAAGCCTCCAGTCTATCCGTACGAACGCGTGAGGGAAAAGATCTGGGAGCTCTCAAAGTCCCTGATTTCTTAAACAAGTTAAAGGAAGAAATTGATAAGAAGATTTAGTAAAAGAAGACAAGACAATAGGAAATTTTATCGGATCAACGACCGAATTTTTGCAAGCCAGCTTAGGGTTCTGGATGCAGAAGGAAAACAAATAGGAGTTTTAACCCGCTTTGAAGCATTGCGAAAAGCAAGAGAATTAGGAGTTGATTTGGTAGAAGTTGCTGCCCTGGCAAATCCTCCCGTTGTCAG
>Ga0075616_131_pt1 | contig 7940 bp, 8 predicted proteins | sample RifGroA1_FD_68370 | JGI IMG/M metagenome (GOLD analysis project Ga0075616, IMG submission 68370) | Microgenomates (Levybacteria) bacterium GW2011_GWA1_37_16
ATCTTAAAAATAAACATATAGTTTTGGATAACCTTGATGATTTTGCGGCCATAGACCATATTGATTTTGATAAGGTCATTTTTTTAATTGGCAGTTCAAATCATCATGTAATTAATACAAAGCCCAGTATGGGTATTGAGTATAACGTCTTACCGCTTAAAAAAATACTCTTTTATTTACAAAAAAGAAAAATTGAAAAATTTATTTGTTTTAGCACAATTTTGCTTTACGACGTTAAGAGAATGAAGCTGCCGGTTGACGAAACGCAATCGATTAATCCGTATGTTAATGACTATGTATTTAGCAAATATCTGTCTGAAGAGTTGGTTAAATTTTATTCTGATAAGATCCCCTCTATTATTGTCCGTTTTAGTAATATTTATGGGCCAACCAGATTGATCAGGCCTGATTTAGTGCCAACTTTGATTCAAAAGGCATTGTCTTTGAATGAGGTAACAGTGTGGAACACAAAGCCTGTCCGTGATTTTCTATATATTGCTGATGCGGCGGATGCAATCATAAAGCTGCTTGACACAAGCTATACCGGGGTAGTTAACTTAGGTACAGGTAAATCGGTAAGCGTAGCGCGAATCGTAGATATTATAGAGGAACTATCCGGCAAGAAAATTAAAAACCTGGATAAGCCGGTATCCGGTCCAATGAATTTTATTTGCGATATATCTCTTGTAAAAAAGTTGACCGGCTGGAAGCCTAGATATTCTATTGAGGAAGGACTTAGGGAAACATATGGGACAATGAGGCAATATAAAAAATAACTTATTAATTTTATGATAAAACTTATAAAATCAACTTTTTATAAAGAAAAAGAAATTAAGAAAAAGCTCTGTGAATTTATAATGAATTCTTCGCAGCTTAGCATTGGCAAGGAGTGCCGTAAATTTGAGGAAAAATTTGCAAAGTGGCAGAAGAGGAAATATTGTGTAATGGTTAATAGCGGCAGTTCGGCAAATCTTGCAATCATTCAAGCGCTTTTGAATTTGGGAAGATTAAGAAAAGGGGATTGCGTGGGATTTTCAGCAGTAACATGGTCTACAAATATTATGCCTTTAATACAGCTTGGGTTAAAAGTAATCCCCATAGATATTGAGATTGATACGCTGAATGTTTCAAGCAATAAATTAATCGAAAAACTTAATAAATATCCTGTCAAAATGCTTTTTCTTACCAATTTGCTTGGGTTTTGCGATGATATAGATAAGATAAAAGAAATATGCGATAAAAAAGGGATAATATTGATTGAAGATAACTGTGAGTCTTTAGGAACAGTATATAAAGGTCGCAAGCTTGGAAATTTTGGAGTGGCTAGCACTATTTCTTTTTATGTGGGTCATCATCTTTCAACCATTGAGGGCGGAGCGATTTGTACGGATGATGAAGAGCTTGAAACAATGCTTCAAATAGTCAGGGCTCATGGATGGGACAGACATTTAACTAAGCAAAAACAACTGAAGATAAGGGTAAAGCATAACGTAAATTCCACTTTCTATTCAAGATATACCTTTTACGATTTAGGCTATAATTTAAGGACAACAGAAATAAACGGATTTATAGGAAATGCGCAAATGAAATACATAGATGAAATTATAAATAAAAGAAAAAATAATTTTTTAAGAATTGCAGCGTCTATTTATAAAAATACAAGCATGTATTACCCGATTAAATACGATCACATCGATTTAATCTCTAATTTTGCCGTACCAGTAATTTGCAGATCTCAAAAGATTCGAAACGAGTTGGTAGAAAAGTGTAAGGATAAAATAGAAATTAGACCGATTGTGGGCGGAGACATGGTTCTTCAGCCGTTTTTCAAAAAATACGTTAATAATTTTGTTGGTGAAAATAAAAACGCTAAAATTGTACACGAACAAGGTTTGTATTTTGGAAATAATCCTGAGCTTACGGAAGAAGAAATAGACAAAATAATTAAAATATTTACAACTTAAAGCTTATGGAAAATTCTTGGTGCAACAAAAAAGTTTTAATTACGGGATCTGCCGGCTTAATTGGGTCCGAATCTGCTAAGTTTTTTGGAGCATTGGGTTTTGAAATCCACGGAATAGATAATGATATGAGGAGGTATTTTTTTGGAAAAGAAGCAAGTACGCAGTGGTCATTAAGAAACCTTAAGGAACAATTGAAAGATAAATACAGACATTATGATATAGACATTAGAAATAATAAAAAATTAACAGAAATATTCAGCAGAAATAAATTTGATCTTATTATTCATACCGCAGCTCAGCCTTCTCACGACTGGGCCGCAAAGGAACCAATAACTGATTTTACGATAAACGCACTTGGCACGCTATATCTTTTGGAAAATTTCAGAAAATATTGTCCCGGAGCTGTTTTTATCTTTACCTCTACAAACAAAGTCTATGGCGACAGTCCCAATAAGCTTCCTTTAATTGAACTAAAAACTAGATTTGAACTTCCTAAAAATCATAAATATTACAAAGGCATAAATGAAACAATGAGCATTGATAATTCTAAGCATAGTTTATTTGGCGCTTCAAAGGTGGCAGCAGATGTGATGGTGCAGGAATACGGTAAATATTTCGGCTTAAAAACAGCCATTTTCAGAGGAGGTTGCTTGACGGGGCCATCTCATAGCGGAGCAAAACTTCATGGTTTTTTGGCTTTTCTAATAAAATGTATTGTCAGGGGTGAAAAATACACAATCTTTGGATATAAAGGAAAACAAGTTAGGGACAATATTCATTCGTACGATTTAGTCAATGCCTTTTATCATTTTTATAAAAAACCAAGAGAGGGAGAAGCTTACAACATGGGCGGATCAAGACATTCCAATACATCAATACTTGAAGCCATTGAAAAAATAGAACAAATCTTAAATAAGAAGGCAAAAATAGAATATAGCGATGAGAATAGAAGCGGAGATCATCTATGGTATATTTCAGATGTTTCTAAGTTTAAGTCACATTATCCCGATTGGGATTTCACGTATAATAATGAAATGATAATTAAGGAAATATGTAAGAGTGGTCATTTTTAATAAACCTCATGAACCTTGAAGAAAAAAAGCTTATTGTTGTAACTCATCAAATGGTTTATGGCGCTCCACAAGCTCTGAAAGATTATCTAATACAAAAAAACACCCAAGAGCTGGTTTTTATTGGCTTGCCCTTTCATGAGCAAAGGATGGTTTTTTTTGAGATATATAAAAAAAAGAAAAAAATTTTTAGCAAGATATTTTCACGAAAATTTTCTTATGGATTTCTTGATTATATTTTGGATTTTCTAACGGTATTCTATTTAATCCTTAAACAAAATCATAAGTATGACTTTTTTTTTGGCGTTGACGGCCTTAATTGTTTGGTTGGTTTGTTGCTCAAGAAGATGAAGAAAGCCAATCATGTTGTATTTTATTCAATAGATTTTGTGCCAATTAGGTTTAAGAATGTAATTCTCAATTATATATTTCACACAATTGAAAAAATATGCGTTAATAAATCAGATTTGGTTTGGAATGTTTCGCCCCGAATAGCTGAAGGCAGAGAGCAGTTTCTTCAAATTCCAAATGATCCTAAGCGTCAGATTATAGTGCCTATTGGAGTTTGGAATAAGAATATTAAAAAAAGAGATTTTAAAGATATAAAAAAACACCAGTTATTGTTTGTTGGACACCTTCTTGAAAAACAAGGAGTGCAGCTTGTTCTCGATGCAATTCCGGATATTGTCACAAAAATTCCTGATTTTAAATTTATTATTGCGGGGGGGGGAGAATATTTAGATATTTTAAAGAAAAAAGTTATAGCCCTTCATATCGAGAAATATGTTAAGTCCATGGGGTGGATAAGGGATAGGTCTACATTGGATAGTATGATGAGCGAGAGTGCCTGTGCGATTGCAATTTACAAACCAGAGAAGGAAAAGCTCTATAATTTTACTTACTATTCAGATCCTACAAAGTTAAAAGATTATCTTGGAGCCGGACTTCCCATAATTCTAACAGATGTTTCGTACAACGCTTTGGAAATTCAAGAAGAAAAGTGTGGTATAATTGTTGATTACGAAACGAAAAGCGTAGCAGAAACAATAGTAAAATTAATGGGAGATTTAAAGAAACTTCAAGAATATAGGAAAAATGCAATTAGTATGGCAAATAGGTACGAATGGAGCAATATCTTTGATAAAGCGTTAAAGCATGAGTATAAATAATAAAAGTGACCATTATAAAAAGCAACTTGATTATTTTAGCAATGAGTTTGGGAAGAACAATCAATATAAATTGTTTCCTTGGCAAAAAACTTATATTGATAGGATTAAAAAGGAACTTCTTGGCAAAAACTACAAAGGAAAAACGTTGATTGACATAGCGTCAGGATCTGGTTACGTGGCGGTTGAGATAGCGAGGCTTGGACTAAATGTAGTAGCGACTGATTTAACTCCTGAAGCAATAAAAAACCTGGATAAATATAAAAAACAATTTTCTCTTTCTAATTTAAGAGCAGTTAAGTGTTATGCGGAAAAGATTCCATTACCGGATAAAAGTGTTGATTTTATCGTGGCAAATGCTATTCTAGAACATATTCCTAATGAAAAAGAGGCAATTGATGAATGGAAACGCATATTAAGACCTCATGGAAAAATGTTTATTACAGTTCCTTTAAATCTACGATACGTATGGCCATTTTTGTGGTTTGTTAATTATTTGCACGATAAACGCATAGGGCATTTACGAAGGTATGATTTGCAAAGTTTGCAAGCAAAGTTCAGCTTAAAAGTCTCAAAAGTTTTCTATACCGGACATTTACTTAAAGTTATTGGCGTTATAGTAGCCCTATTTATAAGGACTGAAAGATTTAGTGAATTTTTTGAAAAAATTGATGCTAAGCAAGAAGGTAAACGGTATGGAGCAAGTAATATAATTGTATTGTTTGAAAATAAATAGACCCACATGGTTTATGAAAAAAAAATACCGTTACAAAAATCTCTTTTTATACTCAAGTCTGCAATTTATAGGAAACATTGAGGAATACTTTGTAGGTAACACAGAGAAAATAGTAGCCTTTATCATAATGCCAAGGTTAAAGCATAATTATAATCTTATAAGATTATACAAAAAAGGCGAATTAATTGAAGAAAAAAAAGTAAGATTTTCTGAGAATGTTATCTTGTATTATTTGTTATGGTATTGTTATCAAATATTTTTTTTAATGAGGTATTTTTCAAGAAATGAAAAGGTTTTTATAATAACTTTTCATCCCATTTCATTTTTTGGTATGAGTTTGCAGAAAATGCTACGAAGAATAGAATATGTATATTGGATAGGCGATTATTTTCCTCCTGTAAATTTATCCCTTCGGCTATTTGAGAAATTAAAGAAACATTATCATGATAAAATACTTTATGGCTGTTATCTAAGTGATAGAATTAACAAAAAACTGAATGGTAAAATTCTTAATACTCCTTATCGAAGGACTATAATGTGGGGAGTAGACGCAAAGCCCATAAAGAGGGAGTCTAATAAATATAATTTCTCCTTCCTTTTTGTTGGTCAGATAACAGATTCTCAGGGTTTAGATTTTTTTTATGAATTTCTTAAGTCCCATAAGGAATATTCAATAAAAATTATTGGTATTTGTGACGAAGCACTATATAAAAAACATCAGAAGCTAATTAAGGATTATGATATTATCAATCAGGTATATTTTCCAAATAAATTTTTTTCCAACGAAGAATTAGAGAAAATTTCAAAAAGCTGTCATGTGGGGGTGGCTTTGTATAAGCTTAGTAAGCTAAACGCAACTTACTATACTGATCCGGGAAAAATAAAAACGTATGCGCAGCTAGGTTTGCCCATTCTTATGTCTGATATTTCAGCAATAGCAAGTTATATAAAAAAATTTAACGCGGGAGAAGTAATTACATTAAACAAGAAATCAATCTACGACGGGATTGTAAAAATTAGAAATAATTATGATAGTTATACTGATGGTCTTGAAAAGTTTAATCGGTTCTTTTATTATGAAAGCTATTATAGGAGATTATTTTCCTTTTTAGAGAATTAATATTTTATGAAAAAGTATGCTCCGGTCAGCATTGTTATGCCAATGAGGGATAACGAAACAACGGTTATCCAAACTCTTGAAAGTATTGAGAAACAAAAATATCCTATTAATGAGGTAATTATTGTTGATGATGGATCTAAGGATAATTCAAATAAGATTATAAGAACATTTATTAAGAAAACAGATCTAAAAATAACATTGATTACAAAAGAAAAAAGTGAAGGACTTGGATCAGGTCTTAACTTAGGTGTTAAAAAAGCAAAGTCATCGTTAGTCATTTTGTTGCATTCAGACTGTATCTTTACGTCTGAAATGGAAATAAAGAAAATTACAGATCCTTTTAGAAAAGATGCAGCTGTGCTAGCAACATATCCGACAATAGAATTACCATTACATGTATGGAATACGTATGGCTTTTGGGAAAAATGTCTTTTTTCAAGAATTGCAGGAACCGGATATGCCGGACCGACATCAAAGTTCGATTGCATAAAAAGAGACGCGTATCTACGGGTAGGCGGTTTTGATACGGTCAATTTTAGTGTTGGAGGCGAAGATATGGACTTTGCTAAAAAAATATCTAAAATCGGAAAATTCGTTTTATCGAAAGCCAGAGCAACACATTTACATTATTTAGGAAATAATTTTACCTTTGCGGAACTTCTAAGAAAACAAAGACAATATGCTATGGCTTATGGAAGACTTTTACGAAAAAGACCGCAATTATTTTTGGGTAAAAGTATTATTTTTTTAATAAAACCTTTTTTGGCAATACTGCCCTTTTTACCTTGGATTAACATAGTGGGAATTCCCATAGTTTTTCTTTATGCGCTGTTATTCACGAAGCGGATGTTTTTAACAAAATCAAATTATTCTAATTGGCGAATTTTGTTATTGCCGTTTGTGAATATTTTTCTTATTTATTGCGAAACATTTTGGATGGCAGAGTCTTTCCTATTTGGGGAAAATAAAATAGTATAGTAAGACATAGGTATGAAAACAGTAATTTTGTGTGGGGGTATAGGATATCGCTTGAAAGAAGAAACCGAATTTAAGCCAAAGCCAATGGTGAATATTGGAGGAAAGCCCATCCTGTGGCATATTATGAAAATATATGCGCACTATGGTTTTAATGAATTCATTATTGCCCTGGGGTACAAGGGCGATTACATAAAGCAGTACTTTCTTAATGAAAAGAACATGATTCATGATTTTACTCAAATTTTATGGTTACTTATGGCGACGGGGTATCAGATATTGACATTAAGAAGTTAGTAGCATTTCACAAAAATCAAGATACGATAGGAACAGTTACGGGTGTTCATCCACGCAGCAAATATGGATTACTTGGTACCGACAAAAATAAAATAGTAACTTCGTTTATCGAAAAACCAGTTCTAAGAGAGTGGGTAAATGGAGGATTCATGATTTTTAAAAGAGATTTTTTCAATTATTTAAAAGAAAATGAAATGGAACACGAAGCATTAAAACGCCTTTTAGGGAAAAAACAACTTTCTCTCTACATGCATGATGGATTTTGGCATTCAATGGATACATATCCGGACGTAGATAATCTTAATAAGTTTTGGGAAAAAGACCCGGAATGGAAAATATGGAAAGATTAAAAGGTAAGAGGATATTGGTAACGGGTGGTGCTGGATTTATTGGAGGACATTTAGTTCTAGGATTGATAAGAATTGGCGCAAAAGTTTCCGTTTTAGATATAGAGGTTGACCCTAAATCATTCTTTGCTTTACAGAATTTATCTTCGCACGTTTCACTGGGCATCTTAGATATCAGAGATAAGGAAAAAGTATTTAAGTATTTTGATAAATCCAATTTTGATTACATCTTTCACCTTGCAGCGGAACCCATTGTTGAAGAGGC
>Ga0075616_135_pt1 | contig 7018 bp, 9 predicted proteins | sample RifGroA1_FD_68370 | JGI IMG/M metagenome (GOLD analysis project Ga0075616, IMG submission 68370) | Microgenomates (Levybacteria) bacterium GW2011_GWA1_37_16
TCTGGAAGACCGAACGCTTAAATTCGCTAGAAGATGTAGAATTTTTGTTAAAATATTGCCTAAGACAGTCGGCAATATTGAGGATGGAAAACAACTTATAAGATCATCGGGGTCGGTTGGAGCAAATTATATTGAAGCCAATGAATCTCTTAGTAAAAAAGATTTTGTCCTTAGAGCTAAGATTTGCAGAAAAGAGACAAAAGAAAGCAGATATTGGCTTCTACTTGTTGACGTAATAAGCAATTCAGGACTAGAAAAAGAAAGACAGTTACTGATTAACGAATCTACTGAACTTATGAATATTTTTGGGGCAATTATAAGAAAATCCGAATAAGTTTTTGAATTTATAGATTTGTATTTTATATTTGTTTCGGATTTCGTATTTTGGTATTCGAATTTTAAATTATGAATGACTTAAGGATAGATCCAGCTTTCGAAAAAAACAAAATTACTTCGTTTATCAAAACCACCCTTAAAGAACAGGGTTTTAAGAAGGTTGTTCTGGGGATGTCCGGCGGAATTGATTCCGCAACTACTTTTCGCCTGCTAAAAGAAGCCATTGAACCTGCCAATATTTTAATCGCCCATTTATATTACTTTGAATCAAAATTAGAAGATTTCAAAAGCTCCTTACAAAAAGCGAATATACCCAATGAAAATATTTATGAGTTGCCGATAAAAAACGCTGTTGGCGAACTTAGGAAAACATTGAACATTCCCGAAGAAGACAGGTTGAGGCTTGGGAACGTAATGGCAAGAATCCGTATGATTATACTGTACGATCTGGCTAAAAAAAATGATGCGCTCGTGTTGGGAACTGAAGATAAATCCGAATTTTACTTGGGTTATTTCACCAGATTTGGAGATGAAGCTTCAGACATTGAGCCTATCCGACACTTATATAAAACTCAAGTTTATCAACTCGCGAAATATCTTGGCGTGCCTAAAGAAATCGTTAACCGGAAATCTTCCCCGGACTTGTGGCCCGGACATACGGCTGAAAAAGAACTCGGATTTTCTTATGAAGAAGCAGACATTGTTCTTTATCTTTATTTTGAGCAAGAAAATAACCTTTCCGAAATAATTTCCAAAGGCTTTCCAAACGCTAAAAAAATCATAGATTGGACTTGTAAAAATTCTTTCAAGCATCACTTGCCCTACGTTATTAAATAATTTTTTAGGACTTGACCCCACACCAGCTTGCTTCTCGCCTTTTCAATTCGATTCGAATACGGCTCGAAGAGCGCTTAGGCGGGGTCTGCGCGGCAAAACAAAATATTTCTTTGCCTCTTGACATTTACCAAGCCCTTGTTTATTATAAATTTAGTGAAGAAATTATTCGTTTCTGTTTCGGGCTTATTTACCTACCTTTCCCTACCGTTGGTTGCTTTTGCCGCCACAGTAGATCCATGCAAGGGTCCCAATAACACTGATTTGCCTGCTGGCATTGCCAAAACCCTTTGCGGACTTGGTGGCGGCAACATAGGTCAGACCATACGAAATGTGGTTGTTTTTTTCATCATCATCGCAGTTGTCATTGCCCTCATGTATCTTCTTTATGGAGGGGTCAAATGGATAACTTCCAAAGGCGAAAAAACAGAAGTTGAAGCAGCCAGAAATCACATCATGGCGGCAATTATCGGACTGATTGTTGTTTTTCTCGCAGTTTTCCTGCTTTCTATTGTTCTTTCAGCTTTCGGAATAAACTGGTCAGATCTTCAAATCCCAAATATTAGTACCGCAACTCCAGAAACTTGATAAGCTTCACTATCTTGTTTTTTAACTGCTTCTTTGCTACTCTTTAGTTATGTTTAATATGTTTAAAGCATGGAACGATGCGATCAAGGGAGGCTGCCTGCAGGGTGATGTTGCTACTCTTTCCTGTCTTCCCGCAATCTTTTTAAATATCCTTAGCGCTCTTTTGGCATTTGTCGGGCTTACTGCTCTTATCATGTTTATTATCGGAGGCTTCAAGTTTATGAACGCTGAAGGAGACCCCAAAAAAATTTCAGGAGCAGAAAATAATTTTAAATTCGGGATAATTGGAGGCTTGATTGCTTTATCTTCCTTTTTAATAATTAATGTTATCTCAACTCTTACAGGGGTCGAATGTATCAAAACCTTTGGTTTCGGCTGCCAGTAAACAGTTTTATTATCCCCAAAATTGATAGGTCCAGAATAATTGGCGCAAGGAGAAAAATTGTTGATTTTTGAATTATCCCAAAAAATTCCTTTGTAAGTATTTTCTCCAAGTATGCTAGCGGGGAACGAAAACCAAGAATATAAGCTGCTCCGAAAATTATTAAAAGAGTTATCAAAATTTCCACTGTTCCCTCCATATCCTTGGAACTTGAAAACATAGTGTTGCTCACTGCAAACAGCAAGTAAACAAGAGCTAAACTCACAGCTATAAAAACATAGGGATTATTGTTTTGAAAAAACAAGATATTAGAGCTAAAAAAATATACAGCTCCTACAATAAGCGCAATTCCCGCAAAAACAGGCGCGAATCCAATCATGGCCCTGCGTATCGGGTCAGTATCGGCAATCTCAACGCTTCCAAGCTTCGCTCCGTGAGCGCTTTTCCTCGGCACAAACTCCATTTCGCCTACCGGAACAAACAAAATTGTTGCCATGAAAAGATGCGCTAATTCATGGATGATAATCCCCGGCAAGAAAACTAAAGATAAGAGGTTTATCGACAAAAAACCGGAAAGAGTTTTACTCATAGTTCTTGAGAGTAAAAACAACATAGCTATTTCAGCAAAAAGTAAAATTAAAAAAATCATCCCTAAAATTATTCTAGGACAATACCGCAATCTTATCAACACTTTTCACGCCGGAAGCTAAAACTCATTTTTTTGACATATTTTGATAATCTTGCAATGTGATTTTTCACGTTATATGCTGATTTGGTATGGATAATCACCCTATTCCGCAGGATGTAACGGGTTTTCAATTTAAGCTCATCGGCAACATGACCGTAAAGCAATTTGCATATCTCGCAATCGGGCTTGTTTTTGCAGGAGTTTTTTGGCAATTACCCATAAGCATTCTTGTAAAATTTCCGCTTTGTGCATTTTTCGCTATTTTTGGCGCCGGACTTGCGTTTTTTCCAGTCAGCGGACGCCCAATGGATTTGATGATTGGAAACTACATTAAGGCATTAATCAGACCGACTCAATTTGTGTATGAAAAAATTGGGGGTCAGATTTATTTTCCCAACAAAACTCCATTCTTAACCAGAAGAGACATAAAACAATATCGAAATAATTTTAGCCCATTTCCAAAAGACAAACTGAAAGATTATCTTGAATCTTTGGATACTCAGCCAAAGAGCAAAGTTGATGAAAAAGAAAATAATTTCTTGCTGTCTGTATCCAATCTTGCAACAAGCAACTCAGCTTTTCAGCCTAGCAGCGATCAAAATTTTAACCTCCCGCAACCTCCTCTTCAAATCAACCCAATCATGCGCGGGCCGGCAATGCATCCTGAACAAACAAGGACAACAGTTACTCCGCAATCCATTGCGGCAATTCAATCAACTCCTCCTACTATGCCCATGCCAAGCGGGTTTAAAAAACCTATTGGCGTGCCAAACGCTCCTGAATTTCCAAATTTAATAACCGGAATTACCAAGGATGCCCGCGGCAATGCTTTATCAAATATTTTAGTCGAAGTAAGGGATAGGGATGGTAATCCGGTTAGAGCGTTTAAAACAAATGAGTTCGGCAGATTTGCTTCAGCTACCTCTCTGACGAACGGAATATATACCGTTGAGCTAGAAGATCCAAAAGCGCAAAACAGATTTGAAAAGATAACGATTAATGTTGTCGGCAAAATCATTTTGCCTATCGAAGCAATTTCTATCGACACGAGAGAAGAATTAAGAAGATCATTGTTTAATACAAATTAGATGCTGAAGTAAATTCAGCATGACAACGAGATATGAAACAGTCTGCTCAGAAAACAAAAGCTACAACGCAAAAGTTTATTGAAATTTTGGATATTATAGATAACGTTGTTATACTTGCCTCCGGAAATGCCTGCTCTGTTATCGAAGTTCAGGCAACCAATTTTGCCCTTTTGTCTCAAGAGGAACAAAACGTAAGGGTGCTCTCATACTCTTCATTGCTGAATTCTTTATCTTTCCCTATTCAGATATTGATTAGAAGCAAAAAAATCGACATCTCTTCTTACTTAAGACTTTTGGATGATGAAGTTGCAAAAAGTCAAAACCAGCTCTTAAAAAATCAGATTAAACTATACAAGGATTTTGTTCAGGAACTGGTAAAAGTAAATGCTGTTTTGGACAAGAAATTTTACATAGCAATTTCCTATACGGGACTTGAAAGCGGCATGCTCGGGAGCAGGGAAAATTTTTTCCTATCCGCCAAGGCGAAATTGGCTACGAAAGCAGAAAGCCTGCACGCAATGCTCAGGAGAATGAATCTGTCGGCAAAAACCTTAGGCAAAGAAGAGTTGGTGAAGTTGTTTCATGAAGTCTACAATGGAGACTTTGATCACATTGACAAAATTGCCCAAAACATTAAGTATCCTTTTGTAAAAAGAGCAATTATGTAATATGTTTTCTAATAAAAAAGCAAAAGAAACAAGTCTCAGTCAGCCGACGGAGCAAAAATCGATCTCTCCTACGGAAACCCTTGAAAAAGGAATGGTTTCCTTAATTGACGTGATTGCGCCGTCTTCTGTCGAGGTAGATTTTAACTACATCAGGATAGGCGAAAGATTTTATAAAACCTTTTTCATCGCAGGCTATCCTCGCTATGTTTCCCCAAACTGGCTATCTCCGGTTATTGATTTTAGTCATTCCCTGAATATTTCCATGTTTATTTATCCGACATCTTCGTCTGATGTATTGTCCGACTTAAGACGGAAAACAGCAGAAATGGAGGCAACTATTTCTTCCCAGATTGACCAAGGGCTTGTAGTTGACGCCAAAATACAGGCAGCTTTAGAGGACGCATATGGATTAACCGAAGAGCTAGCCAAGGGGATAGAGAGATTTTTTCAAATGAGTCTTTACATAACCTTATATTCCGACTCCCTCGCAGAACTGGAACAGGCATCAAAAAGGCTTGAATCAACTCTTTCCTCATTACTAATTCTGCCAAAACTGTCAACGCTTCAGATGGAAGAAGGATTTAAATCAACAATTCCTTTTGGAACGGACAATCTTTTTATAACCAGGAACATGGATACAACCTCGCTTGCGTCAACTTTTCCTTTCACCTCCGCAACCCTAACTCAAGACAAGGGAATTATGTATGGATTAAATCAGCAAAACGGATCCCTGATTGTTTTCGACAGGTTTTCTCTGGAGAACGCCAACGAAGTTGTTTTCGGAAAATCAGGATCGGGAAAATCTTTTCTAATTAAGCTTGAGGCAATGCGTCAATTCATGTTCGGCTCGGAAATTATTATTATCGACCCCGAGGGAGAATATGAGGCAATCAGCAAAACCTTGGGCGGAGAGTATGTCTCTTTCACTGCCGGCTCGCCAATTAAAATTAATCCTTTTGATCTGTCCGGAATGTATGTCGAAGGAGAAAATGAGCTGGGCTTGAAAATTCTTTCTCTGCACGGGCTTTTGAGAATTGTTTTAGGAGAACTGGATGCGACCCATGACGCAATCTTGGACAGGGCTCTGATTGAAACTTACAGACAAAAAGGAATAACCACGGATCCGGCAACTCAAAAAAGACAACCTCCATTGATGGAAGATCTCTACAAGGTTTTGCTTGGCATGGAAGACCCCAATTCCAACGAACTTGCTCTCCGATTAGAAAAATTTATTAAGGGAAGCTTAAGCGGGCTTTTCAACCAACAGTCAAATTTTGATATTAGAAATCCCTTCACTGCTTTCTCTGTCAAGGCCCTGGAGGATGAATTAAGACCAATCGCAATACACATTGTTTTGGATTTTATCTGGACAAAAGTCAGAAAAAGTCTTAAAAAACGCCTTCTTATTTTGGATGAAGCGTGGTACTTAATGAAATATGAAGATTCCGCATCCTTTGTTTACGGCATAGCCAAAAGAGCCAGAAAATATTATCTTGCCTTAACCACCGCCACTCAGGACGTTCAGGATTTCCTGTCTACAGACTATGGAAAAGCCATACTATCCAACTCTTCAATACAAATACTTCTAAAGCAAAGCCCCACTGAGATAGACACTGTCTCTAAAATTTTTTATCTATCTCAAGGAGAAAAAGAACTGTTGATGTCTGTTGGTGTAGGAGAAGGATTATTCTTTGCCGGACAAAGCCATGTTGTTGTCAAGATTGTAGCCGCCCCATTTGAAAAAGAACTCGCGACATCTAATCCGCAGGAGGAGCTAGAAATGCAGGAAAGAAATGCTGCCTACCAATCAGCAGCTGCTCCGCAAGACATATCCACACCTCAAATTAACCCAATTGAAGTATCCACTCAACCTGTTCCAACCCTCTCACCGTTACAACAAGTTCCTACCCCCGCAATGCAACCGCAAACTACTGTTGCTCAACCGACAACTCCGCCAAATCAAAACAATTTTACCATGCCCGACAAACAACATGAACCGGAAATATTTTAAATAATTTATGGACCAAGACAATCAAAGCGACCAAGAACAAAAAAAACAATCCGGAGGAGGATTTAATCCAATAAACACCTTTAATAATCTGATGGACATTAGAAGGGGTTTTGGGAAAAAAGCCGCCACACAAGCAGGAGAAACTGCCGCTAAAGTTCTTTTGGTTATTGTTTTTGCAATTGTTGCATCTGGTGCCGCCCCGGGCGCTCCGGCCATGGAAACAGGAAGCATAAATACTCAAACCGAGGTTCCGACACCTACGCTGCTTCCTGGACCCTAATCGGCATTATTAAGTGCATAAAAGAGGGGTCATCCGTCTCTCTAAAAACTCCGGGATTAAGAGGTCCATTCATTTCAAAAGACACTGTTTCACTGGTTGAATTTGATAGAAAATCCAGAAGATATCTGGCGTTAAAGGCAATT
>Ga0075616_107_pt1 | contig 2595 bp, 3 predicted proteins | sample RifGroA1_FD_68370 | JGI IMG/M metagenome (GOLD analysis project Ga0075616, IMG submission 68370) | Microgenomates (Levybacteria) bacterium GW2011_GWA1_37_16
CAGAAAAAAAGACATCAGATGAAATGATTCAAAATGCATCCGATTCTTTGGTGACAAATTCAGTTCAGGCAACCACACCGAGGGTAGGCGAAACAGCAGCTCCGGAAGCTCCTGTTTCCGCACCTTCTCCTACCCCAGAAGCTGTAAAGCAAACAATAATCAATGAAGAAGCACGTAAGGCAGAAGAGTATATTGCTCAAACAGAGAAAGAATTAGCAAAAGAAATAGCAGGAAAAAGAGGCTCAGGAGGAGAAGGGCTTGCCGGCGGGGAAAAACGAGCTTTGGCGAGAGATTTCTATCTTAAAAAATTGGCAGAACTTGGAATTAATTATTCCATACAACATAAACCGGGACCCAAAGGGGGATGGGACAATTTTTGGTCTCCATTTACTACGGGAAGAGAAAGAGTAAGAATTGCCACAAAAGATGCATCAGCGAATAAAAATGCCCCATTAGTAGGGGAAGATGGTAAGCCTTTGGAGTTCAGAGTGAATTGGATGTTTCAGCATCCCGAGCAAAAATTAATTGATTTTCTAAAAAAAGAATTTGAAGATATAGCTAGAGGAGAAAAGAAAAAAGCTGTGCCGCCAGCTCCGACAGAAACAATACTGCAACCAAAGGAAACTCCAGAGTCTGAAGTGCAACCCACAGAAATTGATAAAAAAACACTTGAAGAAGCTGCAAATTTACAACCGTCAACTATCGTAACCCCAAATGGCGAAATTCTTGACGCAACGCTTCAGCAAGAGCCAGAAGTTCAGTTAACAATTAACAAGCAAACTGCCAACATGGCCAAAGAACAGGTAGCAGATATTTCCAAACAAGCAGCAGCAGGGTTCCGTGCAGGAAATCCTGAAGATGCAGCTAAAGCAGAAGCCTTATTAGCCGGATATGCCTATACTCCTGAAGAAATCGATAGCTTCCGTAAAGGAGTATTGTTAAGACAGAAAATCTTAAAGCCCATCGGAAATGAACCTCAAGTAAGTTTGAAAATCGACAAAGAAACTGGTAGGCAAGCAAAACAGCAAATAGATGAAATAACCAATCAGGCTAAAACATTGCTGAGTGAAGGTAAGGCAGGAGAAGCAGAAAGCTTATTGTTTCAATATGGCTACACCCCTGAAGAATTCGAAGATTTACGAAGTGGAGTAGAGGTAAAACCAGCAGCAGCTCAGGAAGTCCAAACTCCAGTGGCTCCCATAGAGCAGGAAGTAAAACTCAAAATTAGCAAAGAGGCAGGGACTTTAGCAAAAAAACAGATAGATCAAATAACCAATCAAGCAGGATCTTTATTCAAAGAAGGTAAAAATTCAGAAGCAGAAGCCTTATTAGCCGGATATGCCTATACTCCTGAAGAAATCGATAGCTTCCGTAAAGGAGTATTGTTAAGACAGAAAATCTTAAAGCCCATCTGGAAACACTTAAAGCAGAAACTCAACTCTCTCCAGAACAGCAAGAGGAAATAAAATGGCTTACTTCTCTAGCTGAAAAAGAATTTCCAGGAGAAGAAAAAAAGACGGATAGAGAAACTGAAGTTAATAAATTTAGAGCTAATCTAGAAGTATTAAAATACACTCTTGAAAGAGCACGAAACACGTCTAATAATCCTTTAATAGTATTGCATGACGAAGAAGGAGAAAATACTCATATTGATGAACTTGGGGGCACAAGTGGGTTTAGGTCAATTGCGAAAGCCAATGAATTTTTAGAGGGAGAACTTAAATTAACTGAAACAGAAAGGACAGAACGAAAAGGAAAAAGAGAAGCAGATCTAAAAGCTAAAATTGAAAAATTTAATTCTATTCTTGGGTCATTGGGGTATATCTCTGAAAAAGGCGGAAATCGATTTGGTTCATTAATATTGATACGCAATAAAGAAGGGACAAGCGTTCATCCTAGCAGCACACAAGAGGGCGAATATGGTTGGACATCCTATACACAAGCCAATGAATTTTTAGAGAAAGAGCTTGAAAAAAGGAATACGAAACCTGTTGGGAAAGCTGCGCCCAAGGGAAACAGTTGATGCAACAGCTTCAACAGATAAGCCTGAAGGGAAATTAACAGAAGTGCAAAAAGCAGAAAAAACATACGAAGACGCAAAAAAAGCTAAAGATGAAGCATGGCATCATTACAGCAAACTTTTAAGCGAAGATGAAGCCTGTATTTCTGCAAATAAAGCTTCGAGCGAAACATGGCAGGAATATGAAAAAGCTTTTAATGAAAGCAAAATGGGGAGAAAAGCTTTTGATGATGGGCCAGGGAAAGAGCTTCATGACAAATGGCAGAATCTTTATGATGTTAGAAAAGGGGCAGAAAAAGCTTTTAATGAAGGGTCAGGCAAAGAACTTCATGACAAATGGCGGAATCTTTATGGAATTAGCGACAAGGCAGAAAAAGCTCTGAAACAGGCAAGAGCTAATTCTGGTTCCTAAGAATAGAAAGTACTCATAAGTCAGTTGTCAAAATTGAAATGTGTAAATTGCCGTCTTACATTTGCCCGGGGCATTTGTCAAGCGGTAGTGGATTTCGGAGCTACTTCAGTACTTTAGTTTTTAAATCTGCTGCTTGAGAAAGCCAAAATTTTTCTAATTCCTT